>Ga0265323_10000668_pt1 | contig 18669 bp, 18 predicted proteins | sample 41225metaG_FD_193580 | JGI IMG/M metagenome (GOLD analysis project Ga0265323, IMG submission 193580) | Rhizosphere microbial communities from Carex aquatilis grown in University of Washington, Seatle, WA, United States - 4-12-25 metaG | ecosystem: Host-associated > Plants > Roots > Rhizosphere...
TACAATTTTTGGTATTGAGGCGGCCATTTATCCAATAAATTTTATCATATCTTTTCTGCAATTTAATAAGAATACTTCTAATTATCTATAAAACTTAGTTAATTGAAGCCTTTTAAACAGTAATAAATTATATCATTTCTTTACCTGACCAAATCATTTCTTCCATAATTTTCCGCCAATTAATTTTTATCAAAATATTTTAAATTTGCTAATTTTATTAACTTAGCAATTCATTAAGTTTTTTCTATCAATAATATTACATAAATAAAATAGTCGCATTAACAATGAGGTCGATAATTATATTTTTATTTCTTCAGTATTGCATAACTTCTTTTTCCCAGAGTATTGAAATTATGGATAAAGACCGGATCATTAAAAATAAAATCCGTACACAAACTCTTTTCGAATATGATTATAAAAATGGCAAACCCGATACCAAAGGCATTAAAGCCCGTATTGACAGTTTCGATAATCAGGGAAACCGTGTTGAGCAGATAAATTTCCGGATCAATGGTTCTATTCATTATATTGTTACTTTTAAATATGATGTATCGGGCAATAAAACCAGTTATGTTAAATATTCACCCAATGATAAAAACTTAAATTTTCGCCAGAACATTAAATTCGATTCAAAAGGAAACCGCTTAATGGAATCGGGAATTAATGGTGTTGATAGTTTTAAGACAGTTTATAATTATAATAAGCAATTCAAATTGGCTGAAGTAAATTATTTTATTAATAATAAACTCGATGAAAAAAGAAGATTTACTTACAATGATAATATTGCAGAATTAAAAGTGATGGATGGCAATGGGAATTTAAAATTTACACAAAAAAACACTTACAGTACTTCAAATAGATTAATTGAAGAAATAAGCGTTGAACCGAACAATACTATTTCCCGCAAGGTTGTTTATGCTTACGATAAGAATGACAATCTTATTTCTGAAACAAAATACCTGTCTGGCAAGATGGCTGGAAAGATAACACGGATTTATAATGACAAGAACTTGTTATCGGAAGTTTACCAGGAAAATGAAAATGGCAAAAAGCTACTTACCAATAAATATATTTATAACAATAAAAACTGGCTAACAGAAGAACAATCCCTTGCTGAAAACAGTACTAAAGATTATTCGAAGAATAATTATGCTTACGACGAAAATGGAATCTGTAAAACTATCGACAGCTATTACGCTACCTTTAAACACCAGGTTTTAAGCGTTTTTATCTACAATTATTATTAGTAGCAATTGTTTTTTCCTGGCAATAATTTTATTGCAGTTGACCTGGCACCAATAGCTTAAATCCTTTACCATGTATGTTTAAAATCTGTATCCCGGGTTCCTCCTTCAGGTATTTCCTTAATTTGGTAATGTAAACATCCATACTTCTTGCATTAAAGTAATTATCGTCAATCCAGATCGACTTCAATGCATAATTCCTTTCCAGGATAGAATTTTTATTGTCGCAAAGCAATTTTAACAAATCAGATTCTTTTGTAGTAAGTTTTTGAATTTTATCACCAAAAGTAAGAGTCTGTTTGTCATAATCGAAAATATAATTTTCTAACTGGAATATTTTTTGTTCATTTTCAAGATTTCCTTTTGTACGGCGTAAAATTGCCTCAATTCTGAAAATGAGCTCTTCCATGCTAAATGGTTTGGTAATATAATCGTCGGCACCAATAGTGAAGCCTTCAATTACATCTTCTTTCATTGATTTTGCTGTAAGAAAAATAATAGGTGTATCTTTTTTCAGTTTTCTTATTTCCCTTGCTACAGTGAATCCGTCCATTACCGGCATCATTACATCGAGAACGCAAATATCGAAGGTATTTCTTTCAAAACTTCTTAATGCCCTTTCGCCGTTAACAAACAATTCTGCATCGAAATTCCTGGCTTTAAGGTATTCTTTTAATAATGCGCCAAGGTTTTCATCATCTTCGGCTAACAATATTCTTATTTTTGGTGTATTCATAATTTTATTTTTTAATGATAATTAATAATATTTTTTAATTTTCTGATGGCAAATTAATACTAAAAGTGCTTCCAAGCCCTGGTTTGCTTTCAAGGGTTATTAGCCCCTTGTGGGCTACAACAATTTTCTTTACATAACTTAATCCCAATCCAAAACCTTTTACATTATGTATATTCCCGGTAGGTATCCGGTAGAACTGATCGAATATTTTTTTTTGATTTTCCTTACCAATACCAATACCGTTGTCCTTTATATCGACAGTAATGCTTTTATTTTGATTATAAGTTGCAATTATAATTTTAGGTTCTGTTTCGCAATATTTTAAAGCGTTGTCGAGTAAATTAATTATTACATTTGACAGATGCACCTCATCTGCAAGTACAAATGGATTAACGGCACTGAATTCTTTAATTATTTTACCATTTCTGCTTTTAATTTGTATATTGAAATTATTTAAAATGTTATCTATAAGTTCGTGAATATTTAATTTCTTAAGTTTTAATTTTATTTGAGTATGTTCAAAAACCGCCATTTGAAGAACTTTTTCTACCTGCAAACCAAGTCTTTTGCTTTCATCGAGGATTAATTTAGATAAATATTCAATATTTTTATTTTCAATTGGCACATTAGAGTCGCTTAATAATTGGGAAGCTAAAGAAATTGTTGAAATAGGCGTTTTCAATTCATGAGTCATATTATTCACAAAATCTGTTTTTATCTCCGATAACCGTTTCTGCCGGAATATGATAAAAATCCCTGAACCAATGATCAGAATTATTACCGTTGTTAATACAATTGATGAAATTACTATAAAACCTACAGACCGGAAAATATAATTTCCCTCGTCATTAAAATGAATTACCAGGAAATAGGGTTGGTCGAAAATATCATCAGGAAACAGCCGGGTAAAATACTTTTCATTTTTTTTATTTTCTATAAAATCTTTAGATTTAAATAATGCATTCCCCGATTCGTCTTTAATGGCATATTGATAAGGGATAGTGATTCCTTTTAAAAGAAATTCGGCTTTAATTATTCTTTTCAGCTTTTTCTTGTCTATCCTGTCTTCAAATTTCAAATGAGAACTGATAAGTTTATCTACAATGTTTTGAACTAATTTGGTTTTGTTCTGGACTGTTTTTGCATATATGGTTTTAATATCGTTATTTCGGTTGTCTTTTTTATTTGGAGAGAAGAAAGAACGTGTATTCCAGGTTATGCTTCCTTCTTCGGTATTTACATTTTCGCCGGGAATAACTGAAATTTTTGCTTTTAACTGACTTTTGCTTGAATGTGTATATAAATATATTTCTTTTGAGAAGTTAAGTGGTTTCGATATAATTTCCTGGGAAGGTCCTGACTTAAAATTTTTATTGTTTTTTTCATTATTTCCAACTGTATCATTTGGAAGGGAGTTCAATTCATTAACCAGATGAGAAACTGTTTCTTCCTGCAGGAGCGATTTGACAACTGATTCAAGGACCGAATTCACCTGTTGTGAAAATTGTTTTTCCTTAACATTTAAAGCTTCTTTAATCCAGAAGGTCTGAAGGATTATTAATCCTACCAAAGTAGCCGGTACAACTATAATCAATATCCAGATTAGTTTTTTCTTCATTACAAAGCAAAGTTAATGAATCAAATACCCCTGAATTTACATTCAACGTTAAAGTGTGTTAAACAAAATCTAAGGGCAAGGTTAAGAAAAATGAGAATTTTTATTTTGAATTCAGCAGTTTATAAAGACTATCGGGATTGTTCTCAAGTGAATTTCCAATTACGGCAATATTTGCCCCGGCATTAAAAATATTTTCAAGTTGTTGGTGATTTTTAATGCCTCCTCCAACAATTAATGGAATTGAAATATTTTTTTTAACAGCGGATATCATATTTGCGGGAACATGATTTATTGCGCCACTCCCAGCTTCAAGATAAATAGTTTTTAATCCGGTAATTTCACCGGCTATTGCTGTAGCTACCGCAAGGTCTAATTTATCCGGAGGAATCGGGTTTGTATTGCTGATATATTGTACTGAAGTAGTCTTGCCACTTTCAATAAGCATATACCCTGTTGGGATAATTTCTAATTTGCTTTTTTTTAAAATTGGGGCAGCTATAACATGGTTCCCGATAAGAAATTCAGGATTTCTGCCTGAAATAAGCGATAACAATAATATTGCATCGGCCTTATTGGATATTTGCAATAAACTTCCTGGAAAAAGAACAATTGGCAAAGGGGAATTTTTTTTAATTACTGACAATAAATTATCCAGTGGGTCAGAAACCAGGCTCCCACCCACCATAATAAAATCGACTAAACATTTAGCACAAATTTCAAGAGTTTTCAATAATGAATTATGATTGTATTTATCGGGATCGATTAATACTGCAATCTTTTTTGACGAAGGATTTTTTATAAAAGTATTGTAAATCATTTAATTATTTATTACACCAGACAACAACATAACCGTCGATAAAGAAATAATTCAATTTAAACAATTCCTGGTTTAACCGGTTATGAAGCCTGCCATAAATTATTCCCTCATCTTTAATTTCAAAAGGATTTATAGTAAGGTTTTGTTTAAAATTAATATCCTGTTTATCGCAAATTTTATAAATAGCTTCTTTTGCACACCAGTGAATATATAAATGTACCCGTTGCTTTTCAACCTGGTTTGAAATAACTTCATCAACATTTATGAATTTATGTGCTACCCGGTGGATTTGATGTGACATAAATTCAAGGTCTATGCCTACTTGTTTATTTTTACTGACCAAAATAGAAGTAAGATTTTTTGAATGAGAAATACTTATGTTATGAATACAACCATCCAACGAGGGTTTATGAAGTTCATTATATATTATCCTGCATTCTTTTTCCATAAGTTCATTAATAAGCACCCTGACACTTAACCATTCCAACTTACGCTGGTAATTCTGAAAACTATTTAATATATTTTTTTCATTGGAATCGAGATTGACTTTGAAAAAAAGTGTGTCGTAATCTTCGATTATTTCCCAGATACCGAGCAAACTATCGTCATCTACATATTTTTTTAAAATCAATCCCATAAATTAAAGAAGTTTTGCCAAAAATTATTTTGAAAACAAATCAGGATTAAAATTTTCATTTTTAATAATTTCTTCTTTACATAAACTAATTTCTAACCCAATGCAATGTATTAATAAAATGCTCAATATCTTTTCTGAAAAAATAAATAACCGGGGCAAGGGAATCTTTGTTCGGTTGGTTACTGAAATAAAGGGCGCCACGAATAAAATTTTTACTACTGTCTGTAACAAAAAATTGAATTGAAGAAGCTGCATTTCCTTTGATGTCGTACAAAATTCCATAAACATTATTTTTATCCATTTTTATAACAATCTCATCAATTGCATCGGCTTTCAGGGTATGTTTATAGGCCAGTTTCCGGGTATCTTCAATAAAATTGGCAAGATTGCCATTGAGGTTTTTATAACTGAGGTGGATTTTAGCATTATATTTTGGGAATTCAATATTAATCCAATAAGGTTCAGCATTTTTTTCGGTATCGATTACGATTTCACCATAGACGGGATATTCAAAGCAATAGGGCAGTGTACCTTTATACGTTTCATATTTTTTTTCAGGAAAATCTATTCGCATATAACCATTTGGTTTGGGAGTATACACCTGGTTGCATGAAAATAAAGATGACATAACAAGGATTGAAAATATTTGATTTTTAGGATTACTCATTAAATTGTGAATAAATTTTTCTTCATGGTTTTATAATGAATTTTATTTGCCTGATCCTTCTCTTATCGACAGATTCAATAATAAAAGAAAAATTCTTAAATTCAATTTTATCATTTTTTTCAGGAATTTCGCCTTTTAGTTCGAGGATAAGTCCTGCAAGCGTTTCATATTCACCTTTTACATCGTCAAAAACTGTATCTGCTATTCCGGTAATTTTAAAAAAATCATTTAATAATATTTTTGCCTCAAAAAGATAAACATTTTGAGAAAGTTTCTTAAAAAGCAATTCTTCATCGACATCGGACTCATCAGATATTTCGCCAACTATTTCTTCAAGAATATCTTCCATTGTAACAAGGCCACATGTGCCGCCGTATTCATCAATTACAATTGCAAGGTGAATTTTATTTTTCTGAAATTCGGCCAAAAGATCATCAATTTTTTTAGTTTCAGGCACGAAATAAGCTTTTTTTATTAAATCCTGCCAATGATAGGAATCGTTTTTATGAAAATGCGGAAGTAAATCTTTTGTAAATAAAATTCCCTTTATATTATCAAGAGTCCCATAGAACACCGGAATCCTGGAATAACCAGTTTCAATAATAATGGACAAAAGCCCGCTTAAAGTTGTATCAATATCTGCAGATACGATATCTAACCGTGGTCGCATAATTTCACTTACGTCAATGTTGCCGAATTTTACAATACCTTTCAATATATTTTTATCGTCGTTTAATGAAGAAGAAGTAATTTCCAAAGCATCAGATAAGTCATCGATAGAAAGGTTAGGCTTTTTTGACGAGAGTTTTTTTTGTACATAGGAAGTTGACGTGATTAGCAACCAGATTACCGGGGAAAATAATTTCGATAATAAATCGAGAGGGTAGGCCATAATTATTGCAGTCCGCACACTATTATTGGTTGCAAAGATTTTAGGGATTATTTCACCTATTAAAAGAATAATAAAGGTAATTAATACAACCTGGAAAATAAATCCAAGTACCGGTGTGGCTGAGAAATCTATTAATTCATGTGTAATATATGTCGATAATATTATGATTGAAATATTAATAAAATTATTTGCAATTAAAATAGCAGCCAAAAGTTTTTCGGGTCTTTCCAGTAACTTCAGGACCCTGAAACCTTTTTTTGTTTTGTTATCTTTTAAATCGTTAATATCAACGGGCTTTAGAGAAAAAAAACCAACTTCACTGGCTGAGATGAGGGCAGAACAAATAAGTAAAAAAATGACAAATAATATTTCTGCCATTACTTCAAAGTGTAATGGATGTATAATAATGTTAAGTCCTCCGTACATCAAATCAAGAAATAGACAATCTAATCAATAATTATTAAAAAGAATCAAAACGGCAAATCATCTGCCGGTTCATTATTTTCAATGAATGAATCAGCTTCTGAAACAGGTTTTTCTTCATTTGGTTTATGGGCAGGTGCATGAGTTTGTCCGTCGTCTGGTTTTCTTCCTACAAATTTAAAGGTATCGGCGGTAATATCAGTTGCATAATGCTTGATTCCATCCTTATCGTCCCATGAACGTGAACTGATTTTACCTTCGATATACAAAGTTGAGCCTTTCTTTATCCACTTTTGGGCTAATTCGGCCAAATTTCTCCACATTACAATGTTGTGCCATTCGGTGTTTGTAACTTTTTCACCATTTTTATTATTGTAGGTTTCGCTCGTAGCCAATGAAAACTTACAAACAGGAGTTCCATTTTCAAGGTATCTTACTTCCGGATCCTTGCCTACATTGCCTACTAAAATTACTTTGTTAACTGACATAATGGGTTTTAATTAAATGTTAAAAAATAATACTTGATGAATTTTAAAGATACTTTAATTATTTGGTAAAGCCAAACTCATTTTTAATAAACTTCTCCATAAGCCTTGGCAGTGGTATCTTCCGGAGATTAAAAATTTCAATTATTTCGAATTCAACAACATTTTTCAATTGTTTTTTTCTAAGTTCGAACCTGAAAAATTTAGCTAAAATAGTTTGATGGGTTAACTTGTGTATATAAGTTTCTGAACAATATACATAATATTTTTTGTTCACAATGCCTGTATTTTTAATTTCCGGGAGCTTTAAGAGCATTTCGATATCGAATTCCATATCTGTTTCAATTAACGGAAAATCGTACAATAATTTCCATATATCATTTTCAATTCGTTTTTTTACAAATATTTTACTGCCTCCAGTAATTACTAAATAATTAAAATATCTTTTACTGGTTTTTGCTTTTTGAATTTTTACCGGCAAAACATCGATTTTGCCTTTTATTCTTGCATAACATTTTTTATTTATTGGGCATATTGAGCAATGAGGCTTTCTTGGAGTACAAATAACAGCCCCCAGTTCCATAATTGCCTGGTTAAAAGTTCCTGGTAAATGGTTTCCCATCATCGATTCTGCTATTGAAAAAAAAATTAAATAATTTCTTTTGAAACCAATTGGGGAAAATATACCGTTGAACCTTGCCAAAACCCTGTATACATTTCCATCAATTACCGGAACGGGTTCATTAAAAGCAATCGAAGCAATAGCCGCTGCAGTATAATTTCCAATACCTTTTAGTCTTAAAATATTTAGATATTCTTTTGGAAACTCGCCACCAAAATCGTGCATAATTTGAATAGCTGCGATTTGCATATTTCTTGCTCTGGAATAGTACCCTAATCCCTGCCAGATTTTCATTATATCATTGGTTTCGGCATTGGCAAGGGTTTGAATGTCCGGAAATTTTTCAATAAAATGAATATAATAATTTATTCCCTGGTTTACCCTGGTTTGCTGAAGAATAATTTCAGATACCCATATTTTATAAGGGTCATCTGTTTTACGCCATGGTAAATCTCTTTTATTAAAGTTGTACCAATGAATTAAAATATCAGCAATCTTTTTGAAATCAATCATAAACAATAAAATTATCTTAAAAAAAAACAAAAATAATGCAGTTGAATTTCGTAGTTTATAATAAATCATTTATATTTGCACTCCATAATTGGAAATTATATACTAAAATATTGATAATTAAAGGTTTTATAAAATGACAAAAGCAGATATCGTAAACGAAATTTCGAAAAGCACAGGCATCGAAAAAATCACAGTCCAGAAAACTGTTGAAGCTTTCATGGAAACCATAAAGGATTCAATGGTTAAAGACAAAAACATTTACCTTAGGGGTTTTGGCAGTTTTATAGTAAAAAAACGCGCAAAAAAAACTGCAAGGAATATTTCAAAAAACACTACAATTATTATTCCTGAACATCACATTCCATCGTTTAAACCCGCCAAATCGTTTGTAAACAAGGTGAAGACAAATGTAAAGTAATTATTGGGTTAAATTTTTAAAGTTGAAGGATTATGCCTTGTGGTAAAAAGCGAAAAAGACATAAAATGTCTACTCATAAGCGTAAAAAACGCTTGCGCAAGAACAGACACAAAAAGAAAAAATAGTACTGCCTTGAAGACATTGATTAATTGAACCTAAGATCCCACAGGGGTTTTAGGTTTCTTGTGTTTTTACAGGCTGAATGCAATTTCCATAAACAGGGAATAAATTGTGAGTAATGAATTAATAATAAATGTTTCCCCTTCCGATATATCAATTGCTCTTTTAGAAGACAAACAATTAGTTGAGCTTCATAAAGAAAAAAGCAATCTTCATTTTTCAGTAGGAGATATTTATCTTGGCAGGGTAAAGAAAATAATGCCAGGACTGAACGCCGCATTTATTGATGTGGGTTCTGATAAAGATGCGTTTTTGCATTACCTCGACCTGGGACCCCAGATACTTACTTTAAATAAGTTTCTTAAAGCCTGTCTTGCCCAAAAAGGAAAGGTTCCTTCATTGAACAAAATAAAAAATGAACCTGATATCGATAAAAATGGTAAAATTTCGAACGTTTTAACATCGGGTCAATTAATTTTAGTACAGGTTGTAAAAGAACCTATATCGACCAAAGGGCCCAGGTTAAGTTCAGAAATATCACTTGCAGGCCGCAATCTGGTATTAATGCCATTTTCGCATAAAGTATCCATTTCTCAAAAAATCGAGTCAATAGAAGAAAGAAACCGGCTCAAGACTTTGCTGCAAAGCATAAAGCCAAAAAACTATGGAGTAATCGTACGCACAATGGCAGAAGCCAAAAAAGTGGCGATTTTCGATAATGAATTAAGGAACCTCGTTAAAAAATGGGAATCGGCATTTGAGCAGCTTAAAGGAGCCGACTCTCCCCGTCTGGTTATTGGTGAAGTGAGCCGTACCTCTGCAATTTTACGCGATGCATTAAATGGTTCATTTAATAATATTTTTGTAAATGACGAATCGAGTTATCAGGAAATAAGGGATTACATCAGCACTATAGCTCCAGAGAAGGAAAAAATAGTTAAATTATATGATGGGCGCGAAGCGATTTTTGAACATTTTGGAATTGAAAAACAAATAAAATCTTTATTTGGCAAAGTAGTATCTATCCGTAACGGCGCATATCTTGTTATCGAACATACTGAAGCCTTACATGTTATTGATGTGAACAGCGGAAACCGATCAAAAGCATCAAAGGATCAGGAAACAAATGCACTCGATGTTAACCTTGCTGCCTCCGAAGAAATCGCACGACAGTTAAGGCTCCGCGATATGGGAGGAATCATTGTGGTTGATTTTATCGATATGCTGCGAAACGATCACAGGCAAATGCTATATGATAAAATAAAAAGCCTGATGGAGAACCAGAAAGCGAAACATAATATTCTTCCATTGACTAAATTTGGCCTTTTGCAAATTACACGCCAGCGCGTAAGACCGGAAATGAATATCGACACTACGGAGAAATGCCCAACATGTAAAGGTAAAGGTGAGATTACCCCAAGCATATTATTGGAAAAGGAAATTGAAATTACTCTTGCTAATTTTATTGAAAGGGAAAAAACAAAATCTGTTCATTTACGTGTGCACCCTTTTCTCGCCGCTTATTTAAAACAAGGTTTTCCTTCAGTAAGGTTCAGTTGGATGATGAAATATAAATGCCGGATCAAAATTACTGCCGCTTCAGCCCTTAATTTTCTCGAATACAGGTTTCAAAATTATTCGAAACATAAAATTGATTAATAGAAAAGCCCCTGACAAGAATAGTATTTCTATTCAGAATTAACCTGATCCTAACAAAAATCATAACTATTACCTTTGTTAGGCCCACAAGCATGGTTTAGGTTGTTCAGAGTTTAGGTTGTCAGGAATTTAGGAAATAATAATCAGCTTGCATTAATTATTCAATATGTTCAAAAAATTGAAATATTTTAAGCCTTTTTTCAATCCTATGGTTTAATCAATTCATATTTCTATTCATCTTTAACTTACAATGCCCTAAGTTTTGTAAAACCCCGAAAGTTTTTCCTGCAGCCTGATAGCCTACAGTCTGTTTATCTAAGTAATTGCAAAAAATCTTTTAGCTGAATTAATATTTATTAAATTTTAATTTTCCCTTCATTCAACAAAAATAAATAACTTGCTGTTTTAAATTTTTACAAATAGAAATTTTATATGAAGAATTGGTTTATCATTTTATTAATAGAGGTTTTATCTGTAAATATTGGCAATGGACAAATTGCCGATCCGGTGAAATGGACCTTTGACTACAAATTTACCGGAAATAATTCTGTTGAGTTATCATTCATTGCAAATATTGACGACAAATGGCATATGTATGGTATTCATTTTCCAGAAGGAGGGCCAATTCCCACTTCATTTCATTTCGATTCTTCTGCCAGCTTTAGAATTATAGGCACAGTTAAAGAAATTACTCCTCCTGAGAAAAAGAAGGATCCGAATTTCGATAATATGGAAATTACTTTACATAATAATAAAGCAGTTTTTTCCCAGGTTATTTCAATTGTTTCAGAGAAAACATTTAATATTAAGGGAACTATTGAGTACATGACTTGCAACGACAGGACATGTCTTCCCCCAAAAGAAAAAGAATTTTTATTTTCTATTGAACCTAAGGCTGCTTTAAGATCATCAATTAATAAAAATTTGAATTTTACAAGAAGTGTTTTTAATAAGGATAGCTTACAACTAGAAACGAAATTGATTGAAAAAATATCGGAAAAAAAATCTGCTGAAATAGTGGTTTCCGATTTGACCAGATCACAGGATAATCAAACGTTATTGCATTTTTTTATTATTGCTTTTTTAGCAGGACTTTTGGGCGCTGTTACACCATGTGTTTATCCATTGATCCCATTGACCATTTCCTTTTTTTTTAAAGGAAGTGAAAACAGGAATCGATCATTTTACAAGGGAATTATTTTCGGGTTTTCAATAATACTTATTTATACAATAATTGGTGTATTGGTTTCATTAACCAGCCTGGGCAGTAATTTTGCAAACCAGTTAAGTACCCATTGGATCCCGAATTTATTGTTTTTTCTTTTATTCCTGGTTTTTGCAGCATCATTTCTTGGGGCATTTGAGTTGGTTTTACCTGCCGGTATTATTAATAAAGCAGATAAGCAAGCTGACAAAGGCGGTTTTATTGGAATAATTTTTATGGCGCTGGTTACCGTTTTTGTTTCTTTTTCCTGTACCGGTCCTATTGTTGGGGCTTTATTGGTCGAAGCAGCCGGAGGTCTGGCTTTGAAACCAATTTTAGGAATGTTCGGTTTTGGTTTGGCTTTTGCACTTCCCTTTACTTTTTTTGCAATATTTCCGGCCAGCCTGCAATCGCTTCCAAAATCGGGAAACTGGCTGAATTCTATAAAAGTCGTTCTCGGTTTATTTATATTGGCTTTTAGTTTGAAATTCCTTGTAAATATTGACCAGTCGTATCATTTAAACTTTATTACAAGAGATGTTTTTTTAGCCGTCTGGATTATTATTTCAATAATTCTGGGATTTTATTTCCTGGGGAAATTAAAATTTGCTCATGAATCAGATTTGGCCCATGTTAGTTTTACGAGGCTGATATTATCAATTTTAGCTTTTTCGTTTTCTATTTATTTAGCAACAGGCTTTAAGGGTGCGACCTTATCATCTATAGCTTCACTTTTGCCTCCTCCGGCTGAAGAATTTTCTTCCACTGCAATGCCAAAAGAATCAAACCAATTTACCAATAATATATGTAACCAGCCCAGGTTTTCTAATATTTTTCATTTGCCGTTTGGGCTGAAAGGATATTTCGATTATAAGGAAGGGTTAAGTTGTGCTGTTGAACAAAACAAACCTGTTTTGTTAGATTTTAAAGGACATTCGTGCGGAAATTGTAAAGTAATGGAAGCAAAGGTTTGGTCGGATAACCATGTTCAAAAAGTTTTAAATGAAAATTTTATTATCATCGCCCTTTATGTTGATGATAGAACGAAATTACCAGAAAAAGAATGGACAGTTTCCAAAGCAGATGGTAAAACTTTAAAGACCATTGGCCAACTGAATGCCAATTTGGAAGTGGAATTATTTAAAACCAATGCACAGCCATTTTATATAGTCGCGGATTCAAAAGGCAATCCCCTCACTCATCCTTTGGGCATGGAAACCGATGTACAAAAGTTTCTTGCTTTTCTGAGTGAAGGGATTTCAAACTTCAGTAAATTAACCACTAAATAAACCAGATATAAAGAACATGATTTGTTTTTTATTGATTAAATTAATTAATCAAGTTGAGATTTGTCTACATTAAAATAACCTAAAACAGTATTTGCATTTGCTTCCGTTACCTGCAGGTAGAAATTTGTTTCCCTATATACAATCAGTTTCTTTTTAGCTGTATAACCTTCGTTGCTATTTGAAACCGGTCCTTCAAAATATTTGTAACTGAAAAGTTTTAAACCATCTCTCTGACCTAATAATTGCATATATGCAAATTCGCCGGTAGGTATTTTATCCTTAAATATTTCTTTCTTTTCATAGGATCTTCCATTGGCTTTAAAAGCAATTATATTATCTTTTTCAAGTTTCATGCTTTCACCATTTTTCAATGTAATCTGAACATTGTTAGATTCGAATTGTACCTTGCTGCATAAAATCGTGTCGTTGTTAGAAACTACGTAACCAGATTCATCATTTGAACCCGCATAGGTTATCAGACTTACGAACATTAGAACTGGGATTAAAATTTTTGTTTTCATTATAATTTCTCCTTTTTAATTTAATTTATATTTAAAATCTTTTTATATGTAATTGATATTATGAATATTTTGACCAAAAATACGTGATATGAAATTCTGAAAGCAAATAAAATCAACCAACAGGAGAATTTTGTATACTAAAAGGCATTTCTAAAAACTCAAATTATCGAAGCCGTCATTGCGAACAGAGTGAAGCAATCTCTGTAAATATGCACTACCTGGCAGATCGCCGCGCTTCGCTTACAATGACGAAACGAGTTTTTAGAGATGTTCTAAACCTATTAAATTCACTTAAATAGTGTTTATAATTCCTATTTGGCATTTCATAGACACATTTTGCCGGTTTGTTTAAGTTTTTTGCCTATTTATTTAAAATATTGTTCCTTAGCAATAAAATTTCTTGTCATGAAAAAGAGATCGGTATTACTCGTTCATTTGGCATTCTGGGTTCTTGTAATGGCGCTCAGGCTGCCAATGATTACAAAAGACGCTTCTTATTTAGGTGTTCTGTTGTTAAGTATGAGCTTGCACTTTGTAATTTTTTATCTTTTTTATTTCCTTTTTGCAAAAATTTTATTAAAAAAAATGATAATCAGTTTTATCATAATATATATTTTATTTTTAATCCTTTATTGTGTTCCGGTAACATTGGTATTTATATATGGATATTTGAAGCTTGAATCTTTTGGACTTATTAAACCAACATCTCATACCGGTGATGATATTTTTAAAGTCTATTTTTCAGTATTGACGACACAATCTATTTATGCAGCTTTAGGTTCATTTTTTCGCCTTACTGTCGATTGGTTTCGAAATATCAGAAAACAAGAGATGCTTGAAAAACAAAATATTGCCAATGAGCTGGCTTTATTACGTTCTCAGATCAATCCTCATTTTTTGTTCAATACATTAAACAATATCCATTCGTTTGTTTATAGCGACCAGGATAAAACTTCCTTTGGTATAATAAAACTCTCCGAGATTATGAGGTATATGCTTTTCGAAGCCAATTCAGATAAAGTTTTACTTGAAAAGGAAATAAAATATATTGAAAACTATATTGAACTTCAAAAAATAAGATTGAAAGACCCAAAATTTATTGAACTTCAAATTGAAGGTGATTTTATTAAAAAGGAAATTCCCCCGATGCTGCTTATTAATTTTGTAGAAAATGCATTCAAACATTGTAGAAAAAATTCGCCTTCACCCGGAATTAAAATAATTTTGAAAATCGTTGACAATTCCTTAACTTTTGAAGTTAAAAATTATATTTCAACGATACATGATTATCGCGGGCATGGTGAAGGATTTGGTTTAAAAAACATTCAAAGAAGGCTCGACCTGATTTATGGAAAGGGTTATAATCTCGATATTATTAAGGACAATGATGAATATACGGTTAAGCTGTTTATTGAAAATCTGATGATCGGATGATGATCAATTGTGTTGCCATAGACGATGAACCTCCTGCACTCGCGCAGATGGAGGACTATATTTCACGGGTTCCTTTCCTTAACTTATCCGGAAGCTTCGATAATGCTTTTGATGCCTTGGAATTTTTAAAATCAAATGAAGTTGACCTTTTGTTTCTCGATATTGAAATGGAGGGTTTTTCAGGTATACAATTATTAAATATTTTAAAAAAGAGGCCCCGTGTTGTTCTGACCACTGCTTATGATCAATATGCGCTGAAGGCTTTTGATCTCGATGTTACCGATTATCTTTTAAAACCAATTTCTTTTGAAAGGTTTGTTCAGGCTGTCGAAAAAGTTTTCGATAGCATCAGCAAATCAAAACCTGTTCAGGCTCCTTCTGTAAATGTTAATGAAACCCTTGAAAGAAACTATATTTTTGTTAAAACGGAATACCGCATGCAAAGGGTCGATTTTAAAGACATTTTATACATTGAAGGATTGAAAGAATACCTTTTAATTTACACGCTGAACGGCAAAATAATTACCCTTCAAAGTTTTAAAAGGATGGAGGAAATGTTGCCTTCAAGAGACTTTGCAAGGGTCCATAAAAGTTATATTGTTGCATTGGATAAAATTGTAAGTATCGAAAGAAACCGCATTAAAATCAATGATAAACTTATACCCATTGGGGATAGTTACAGCAAGATGTTCTATGCAATGCTGGCAGAAAGGAAGTTGTTATAGATTTTAATGTCCTGAATTAATTCAGGGTAAATAATAAAAATTAAGTTTTCCGATAAGAAATATTAATATTTTTTATTAAAAAATTCAATAATCATTAGTAGGATTCAAACCTTTCTATTATTTTGCAATGCAATTGATAATGTTTAGAAACTAAAATTCAATTAGCATGCAAAAACCTACTGTATCTATAATCGGTGGTGGGAGCTGGGCCACTGCATTAGCTAAAATAATCTCACATAATGTTCCACAGTTTCACTGGTACATTTACGAACCTGAGATCATTGAACACATTAAACAATTCGGGCACAATCCTTCATTCATAAGCTCTCTTGAATTCGACCCGTCGAAAATAATATTTCATAACAATGTAAAAGAAGCAATAGAATGTTCAGAAATTATAATATTTGTTGTTCCTTCAGCATTTGTAAAGGATTTAATGGGAACGACCGATATTGATTTTAATAACCGGTTTTTTGTAAATGCCGTAAAGGGTATAATTCCTGAAGATAATGTTACGGTAACGGAGTATTTCCAGGAACAATTCAGCATACCATATAACAGGGTAGGTGTTATTTCCGGTCCCAGCCATGCTGAGGAAGTAGCTATGGAAAGGGTTTCATATCTAACTATTGCAACAGAATTCGAAGAAGATGCAAAAAAAATAGAATCGCTAATTAAAAGTCCTTTTATATATACTGTTTTGTCCGATGATATTTACGGGATTGAGTTTGGTGCAGTTTTAAAAAATATTTATGCCCTTGGTGCGGGTATTTGTCATGGACTTGGATATGGCGATAATTTTTTGGCTGTGTATGTTTCAAATGCAATAAGGGAAACGGAATTATTTCTTGCCAGATTATTTGAACGCGAAAGACACTTGTTTCATTCGGTATATTTAGGGGATTTACTGGTAACAGCCTATTCTCAATTCAGCCGAAACCGGACTTTCGGTAGTATGATCGGGAAAGGTTATTCGGTAAAATCGGCAACGGTTGAACTCAATATGATTGCTGAAGGTTATTTTGCTTCCAAAAGCATTTATGAAATCAACCAGAAATACAAAGTGTCGATGCCAATTGCCGATACAATTTACAGGATACTCTATGATAAGGCAAATCCGGTTGCTGAAGTGAAAATGCTAACCGGGAAACTTAAATAATAAAACTAATTTTATATTTATTTTTTAACCTGATTTAATCATGGAATCAATTAAAATTAATATTGATAAAGTTTATGGCTTTGTAAAAAAGGAATCAATTTTTGACCTGGAAAGTGAAATAAAAAAGCACAATAAAGCTTTGCATGAAAAAACAGGAAAAGGCAATGAATTCCTTGGATGGGTAAATTTACCCTCATCCATAACAGAGGCAGAGATAAATGAAATAGAATCGGCGGCCAACCAACTCCGTGAAAAATGTAAAATTGTTGTGGTAATCGGTATCGGAGGTTCATATTTGGGTTCTAAAGCCGTTATAGAAGCGCTTTCGAACAATTTCTATTTGCTTAAAAAAAACAGGAAAAATCCTGTAATTCTGTTTGCAGGACATAATATCGGTGAAGATTATACTTCGGAGTTAACAGAACTTTTAGAAGATAACATTTATGGTATTGTTGTTATTTCTAAATCGGGCACTACCACAGAACCCGCCATTGCATTCCGGATTCTGAAGGAACATCTTGAAAAGAAAGTCGGAAAATCTGCAGCAAAAAAATTAATTATTGCTATAACCGATGCACATCGGGGCGCCTTACGCACTTTAGCAATCCAGGAAGGATACAAAACTTTTGTTATCCCGGATGATGTGGGTGGACGTTATTCTGTCCTGACACCGGTTGGTCTTTTACCCATTGCCATTGCCGGATTCGAAATTCGCGGACTGATCCGGGGTGCCCGCTATATGGAAGAAATTACTTCGCCGGAAACCCATTTTGAACAAAACCCGGCAGCAATTTATGCAGCAACCCGTAATATTTTATACCGTGCAGGAAAAAAGGTGGAAATCCTTACCAACTATAACAATAAACTATCCTATTTTTCGGAATGGTGGAAACAACTTTATGGCGAAAGCGAAGGCAAAGAAAATAAAGGTATTTTTCCGGCAAGTGTCAACTTTACCACCGACCTGCATTCGATGGGACAATATATTCAGGAGGGTGAAAGAATATTATTTGAAACGGTTCTTACCATAAGTAAAGCAGATAATAACGTCGCCATTCCTTTCAATAAAGAAAACCTCGATGGCCTGAACTTCATTGCTTACAAACGGATTGATGAGGTAAATAAAATGGCTGAACTGGGAACTCTCCTGGCACACATCGATGGTGGAATACCAAATATAATTATTGAAATGCCATGGCTTAACGAGATTTATCTTGGGCAATTAATTTATTTTTTCGAAAAAGCATGTGGAATCAGTGGTTATATTCTTGGAGTAAACCCATTCGATCAACCGGGTGTTGAAGCTTATAAAAAGAATATGTTTGCATTGCTCAATAAACCCGGATTTGAGATTGAATCGAAAAAACTAAAAGAAAGGTTAAATCTTATTTAACCTGAGTTCGATATAATAATTCAGTTCAATTTAAATTTTGATAAACTTTCTTTGTCTTGAAACGAAGAAAGTTACAAAGAAGATTCAAGAAAA
>Ga0265323_10000669_pt1 | contig 18649 bp, 12 predicted proteins | sample 41225metaG_FD_193580 | JGI IMG/M metagenome (GOLD analysis project Ga0265323, IMG submission 193580) | Rhizosphere microbial communities from Carex aquatilis grown in University of Washington, Seatle, WA, United States - 4-12-25 metaG | ecosystem: Host-associated > Plants > Roots > Rhizosphere...
TTGTGGCCGACGCCGTTGATGGAGTAGTCCAGCGTGTTCCAGTCGGTCCACGCGCTTTTGAGCGATTCCCACGCCTGAATGCCCTGCCACGTGATGTCGAAATCGAGTACGAGGCCGGTGAGATCGCCGTCCGGAAGATACGAGAACAGTGGGTGGCCGAACGGATCGTCTTTCTGGAACAAGACCAGTACGGCGAAATCGGCCAAATCGCGGAACACGCCGGACACGGTGAATCCGGTGTCGGACGCACCCCACAGTGCCGCAGCCGCGCCGTAATCGTCGAAGCCTTGCAGTGCCATCGTGCGATGCGGCTGCAGCTTGTAGATTTGGTCCACGGGGATTATGAGTAGATGAAGACCGAGAGGTTCGCGCCCGGAAACGTGGTGCCCACCGCCGTGATGCCAATGGAGACTGCCGTGTTTGCCGGAATCTGGGTAAGAGCGCCGACCTGCGATGGTGTAGCGACCACCACGGTCTGGCCGGCGGAAATGATCAGGGTGAGCCAGGCCGCGCCACCCACGTAGATCGTGAACGTTATCCCGGAGCCGGTGGGGGCCGCTTGCACATAACCCTTCACGTCGCCGACGGTCACCGGGCGATTCAAATACAGCGGCTGCGCCGCGTTCGATTCGACGCCGAGCGTGCCCTGCATCTGAAAGACGAGGCCAGCGACCTTCGAGAGTCCTTCCGCGCCGAACACCCAGTCCTCGCGGATCGGCGCATCGCCGTCGGGCGACTCGTTGCCGTTCACGTCCACAGTGAAACCCGCTATCACGAGAGCCTCGTCCACGAAATTGCTGGTGGGCATGTTGATCGTCGTCACCGCCAGTGGGTTGCCGTTATCAAGCGAGGTCGTGTCGCAGGAGTAGGGCCACATGGGTTCCTCGATGATCCACACATCGCCGGGGTTGATGACCATCGGAAGGTCCCACGTAATGGTGGTCGCCGTATTCGCGGTGATCTTCCGGGGCGGCAGGCCGCGCGAGACACCCTTGATCACTCGCACCAGGTTGCCCACCTCCGCACCGGGCGTCATCCCGGCGGGGTAGGCGATGTTCTGGCACCCGGAGTCCGTTATGGATGTGGGGTTGGCGGAGTTCGACGCGTCGGCGCTGTACCGGACCACCAAGCAGTCGCCCGCCTGCACGATGCCGTTTGGGTCGGGAGTGACGCCGATGGTTCCGGTGCTGGAATCCCACGAAGTGACCGTCGCACTGAAGTATGGCGTGGCGCTTTCCGGCCTGCCGATGATCGAGATGATGCGGCCCACCGGCGTGAACGAAGGATTACTGGGTGGCGGGCTGCTTCCGCAATGCTTCTTCGGCTTCCTTGAAGGCGTTTGCGACACCATTCTCTGGTATGCGCGCAGCATCGAAGGCCTGAAGTACCGAGGACTTTACAAGGACGCCCAAACCGAGGGCGATAGTCACTGGAACCAGGTAATCGAAAGCGATGGACGTCATCGGAAGCTCACAGCAAAGGAAATCGACGATCATGCTGAGATTCCTGACGGGGCGCGAATCTACCAGCTTTATCCGCTCTATCCCACTGGCTCTTTCGCTACGGGCGTGTATACGTTCAAGTTCAGAGGACGGAACTTTGATCCTCCCGCTGGCCGGTCTTGGAAGTCGCCTATTCAAGGGATGCAGCGGTTGGATCATTCCGACCGCATTGAACCTTATCAAAGCGGTGGGACCATCCGGTACCGGCTCTTTCTCGACGACTACCGGGTTTCCCCGTTGCACAATGTTTGGTTGGATACCGCACCGGCCGCTGACAAAACGTATGTCGTGCAAACAGGAGTTCGAGCGATAGAGCGGTGTATTCTCATGGCTTCCGACCCTGGCGACCTCGTGGTCGATCCGACCTGTGGATCTGGCACAACCGCCTATGTTGCTGAGCAGTGGGGCCGCCGATGGATCACGGTCGATACTTCTCGTGTGGCGCTTGCGCTTGCGCGTGCTCGCATCATGGGTGCGCGCTACACCTACTACCTGTTGGCTGATAGCCGCGATGGCCAGATGAAGGAAGCGGCAGTTACTCGGCGCGAGCCGCCCAACACCCCGACCCACGGCGATATCCGACAGGGCTTCGTTTATGAACGCGTCCCGCACGTCACGCTCAAATCAATAGCCCACAACTCCGAGATCGACGTGATCTGGGAGAAGTTCCAAAGCACGCTCGAACCGCTTCGCCACGAGCTCAACCACGGGCTTCGTAAGACCTGGGAAGAATGGGAAATCCCCCGCGAGGCTGACGATAGGTGGCCGGAGAAGGCAAAAAAGCTGCACGGCCAATGGTGGCAGCAGCGCACCGCCCGTCAGGCGGCAATCGACGCGTCGATTGCCGCGAACGCCGACTTCGAGTACCTCTACGACAAGCCGTATGAGGATAAGAAAAAGGTCCGCGTTGCCGGGCCGTTTACCGTCGAAAGCCTCTCGCCGCACCGCGTGCTGGACGTCGACGAGAACGATGAATTGATCGACGGTGTTGCGGTATCAAAGGGCGGAGACGAGCAGGGCTTCGTCCAGATGATCCTGGAAAACCTGAAAACCGCCGGCGTGCAGCAGGCGCACAAGGACGACAAGATCACTTTCTCGTCGATCACGCCTTGGCCCGGCGCTCTGGTCTGCGCCGAGGGCAGATATATCGAGGGCAACAAAGACTCTGCCACCGAGAAGCGCGCGGCCATCTTTATTGGACCGGAGTTTGGTACCGTGTCCCGCCCCGATCTGGTGGCCGCCGCCCGCGAGGCTGGCGATGCTGGTTTCGACGTGTTGATCGGCTGCGCCTTCAACTATGACGCTCATTCATCGGAATTCAACAAGCTCGGGCGTATTCCGATTCTGAAGGCGCGCATGAACGCCGATCTGCACATGGCTGACGACCTGAAGAACACCGGCAAGGGCAACCTGTTCGTGATTTTCGGCGAGCCGGACATTGAGATACTGTCCGCACAGGGCGGGCAGATCCAGGTGAAGGTCAACGGAGTTGACGTATTCCATCCCAACACGGGCGAGGTTCGCAGTGACGGTGCCGAAGGGATCGCCTGCTGGTTCATCGACACGGACTACAACGAAGAAAGCTTCTTCGTTCGGCACGCCTATTTCCTGGGCGCGAACGATCCATACAAAGCACTCAAAACCACGCTCAAGGCCGAAATCAACGAAGAAGCCTGGGCCACGCTGAACAGCGACACCTCGCGACCGTTCGACAAACCCGACTCCGGACGCATCGCGGTGAAGGTCATCAACCACCTTGGCGACGAGGTAATGAAAGTGTTCCGGGTGGACTGATGGACTTCCGTATCGCCGACACGTTCACGGACAGCCTCGCCAAGCTCAACGGCGACGAGCAGAAGGCAGTCAAGACCGCTGCCTTTGATCTCCAGTTGAATCCGGCTCATCCGGCGCTGCAATTCCACAAGCTCGACAAGGCGAAAGACCCCCACTTCTGGGCGGTCCGCGTGAGTCTCGACATCCGCCTGATTGTGCACAGAACCGAGTCCGGCTTATTGCTGTGCTACGTCAACCACCACGACAACGCTTATCACTGGGCGGAACGGCGCAAGTTGGAAACCCACCCGAAGACTGGCGCGGCGCAATTGGTGGAAATTCGGGAGACGGTCCGGGAAATCACCATTCCCAAATACGTGGAAGTGGAGCAGGCGGTGCCGGCGAAAGCGCCCCTGTTTGCCGGTATCCCCGACGAGCAGCTACTGGGCTACGGCGTGCCGTCGGAATGGTTGGACGATGTGCGCAGGGCCACTGAAGCCACAGTGCTGGAGTTGGCCGAGCATCTACCAGCCGAGGCTGCCGAGGCCCTGCTCAATCTGGCCACTGGCGTAACGCCGCCGGTTAAGCAGTTGGTGCCCGCCACCGCCGGTCCATTCGATCACCCCGATGCTCAGCGCCGTTTCCGGGTGATGAGCAATCTCGAAGAACTCGAGCGCGCACTCGACTATCCATGGGACAAATGGACGGTCTTCCTCCACCCAGCACAGCGCCAGTTGGTTGAACGCGGCTACAACGGCCCGGCGCGCGTTTCGGGGTCGGCGGGAACGGGAAAGACCATCGTGGCGCTCCATCGCGCTGTCTTCCTTGCCCGAGGCAACCCGGACGCCAGAGTCCTGCTGACCACCTTTTCCGATACTCTGTCGAATGCCCTGAGAGCGAAACTTCGCCGCCTGATCAGCAACGAGCCCCGTCTTGGCGAACGCGTGGAGGTCCACGCCCTGAACGCGATTGCGAGGCGGCTTTATGAGCTAAATTGCGGCCGTCCACAAATCGCGTCCCGAGCGGCCATCCAGCAGAGCCTCAAAGAAGCGGCCGGAGCAGTGCAGGGGCACAAGTTTTCTTTGCCCTTCCTGATGACAGAGTGGGAACAAGTTGTAGACGCCTGGCAGTTAGAGTCCTGGGAAGCCTATCGCGACGTGGCGCGCTTGGGGCGCAAGACGCGGCTGGCTGAGAAGCAGCGCGCGATTCTTTGGGCGATTTTCGAGCGGGTCCGTTTGGCCTTGAAGACGGGCGGCCTGGTCACGTACTCCGACATGTTCAACCGCCTAGCGTCTCAATTGGCACAGAGCAAGAATAGGCCTTTCGATTTCTCCGTGATCGATGAGGCGCAGGACGTGAGCGTCCCCCAATTGAAGTTCCTTGCTGCTCTCGCGGGCGGGCGGAAGGACGGACTTTTCTTCGCCGGTGATCTGGGTCAACGGATATTTCAGCAGCCGTTCTCATGGAAGGCGCTGGGGATCGATGTTCGGGGGCGCTCCTTCACACTGCGTATCAACTACCGGACGTCACACCAGATCCGGATGCAGGCCGACCGCCTGCTCGGCCCCGACGTATCCGACGTTGACGGCATTAAGGAGGACCGCAAGGGTACGGTTTCCCTGTTCAACGGGCCGGAACCAAGCGTGGCGGCTTTCGATTGCCAGGAAAGCGAAAGCAAGGCAGTCGGAGAGTGGCTTGCAGCCAGGGCCAAGGAAGGTATCGCACCTCACGAAATGGGCGTCTTCGTTCGCTCTGAGGCTGAGTTGACTAGGGCACGTGCCGCAACCGAGGCCGCGGGACTCGCAGCGAAGGTTCTCGACGACAACGTGGAGACCACCAGCGGCCGGATTTCCATCGGCACGATGCATCTCGCGAAAGGGCTGGAGTTTCGCGCTGTTGCGGTCATGGCTTGCGACGATGAGGTCATTCCGCTGCAGGAACGGATCGAAACCGTCACCGACGATGCAGATCTGGAAGAAGTCTACAACACGGAACGGCACCTGCTTTACGTTGCCTGCACCCGTGCGCGGGATCACCTGTTGGTCACGAGCGTAGAACCGGCATCGGAGTTTTTGGACGATCTGCGGAATTGAGTTCGGATTCATCGCGCGGGGCTTCTTGGGGCCCGCCGCTCGCCGTTCCTTGGCGAAGCAAAGGGGGGTAGTACTGCGGTGGCCAAGGATAAGGGAATCCTGGTGGAGAAGGCTGAATCCAAGTTTCAGCCCTGGCTGGGACGATGCGCCGCGACTGGCGTATTTTCCAACAAATGCATTGATACCAAAGAGCTTAGATTGTCTTCTCGCTCAACCACAATACGCTCCTACGGAGAACTGCACTACGGCAGCGCCGCCATATCAATTACTTACATGGCAGATGCATCTCCACGAGCAAATTCCCCGCGGAGCGGCGCGATAATTCATCCATCCGGGCGATACATGCCGGAGGAGATTGTGGAGCCGAAAGAGAAAACTTGCGACAAGTCCTTGTTTTGCAATGGCTTGCATCTGTATTTCCACTCCTTTCCTGCTCTGAGCAGAAAGGGAAACGGGGCGTAAACGCATTCCACAGGCTCGACAACTCGCTTGACAGCCCGGCGTCTGGGTGGCACAATCTAATCTGTCCTTACTTCGTTACAGCTTCGATCCGCGAATGCGGCGAAGTGTATCATTAAAACAGATGCTGCTATTGGAAGAGATTCTGGATGCCCAAAAGCTCCGGCGAGCTGTTGGGCAGCACGCGACTGGACACTTCGATCACGACGCTCGTCTCGCGATCGGCCCGCCCTATCCACTGTTCATAGATCAACCTACGGTTGGAGTTGCCCAAGACGAGACACTCACCGGAGTTGAGACCTCGACGGCCGACGGCGTCAAGTACGAACAGTCCGCAGATCCTCGTACAGGTGAGTTTCTGTTCCGCCCCGTAGGGCATCGCTGATCCGATGCTGCGGATGGTCGGCGGGACGCATTTCCTCGTCTTCCGCAGCAGCATCGCCGAACCTGACAGGAGCTACGTATACAGTTATGACCGATTTGACGATGCCCTGGCAAAATGGGATGCGCACAGTCGGATCAGCCCAATATTCGCACTTGAAGGCGCTCGTCCGCCCAAGCTCTCCGCAAATGAACTCTGCTGGCTGTTCTTCCTAGGCCCAATATTCCCCGGTGTACTGGCCGAACTCGAGTTCAGCGGCGCATACCTGACCCTCGGCATACTAAACGTGGTGCTGTTTTGCACTACGCCGCAGCAATGCGACACTGCGCGCGCCTTGGCGACAAGCCTAAACGCAATATGGGAGGAATGGCCTGTCACGGGCAATGTCGTCGGCCGCGTAGCGACTGGCCAGTGCGCCGAACCTCACCCCATCGCCCGTGAACTCCTCGGGCCGATAAGAACCCCGACACTGCCGTTTCTTCCGACCATTCGAGAGGCGCAAACCCTCTTGGCGACTACGTATGGCCGCGCACTGCTGCACAACCTTCCGGCCGATCCGATTCTATCCCGTTTCTCCAAGGTTTTTCGGCAACTCCTCGATCAATCAGACCTGATGGCAGTGGAGAAACTCGCATATCTGGTGACGACCAATGTTGCATTGTCCAGGCACCTCTGGCAAACGTACTCCGGCTCCGCATCCATCGCTGCCCATCCCTGCAATCTCTCAACGAATTCGCTCCTTGCAATCGGAACCGCATCTCTAGCACTCCAGAACCTCGCCCGCTTTTTAGAAAAGATTTACGAGAATGCTCGCCTGCCAGGGCGCCTCGCGCATCTCAAGAACGTGCCGCCGTACCCTGCGGCACATCCGATCCCCTTGGCGAACCTCCCCAGCACTGATCCCTTTTGGACCGACACGCCTCTATTCAAGTGCGAACCGTCATATCTTCCGCCCACCGCTGAGGAGGCCGCCCAACACCCCCATCTCCCTCAGTTGACATACTTCAGTAGCAGGGACGGCTTCCGAAGTACTGACATTTCCCTCAGCGCTCCCCTCGAAGTCATTACTGGATGTAATACTCCCTTCTGGACCCTCCACACCCTCACTCATGAGATTACTCACACCCTAATACACAGTCTTATGGGTCAACTGCTGCCGAATCTGACGGATTCTAACTCGATACAGCAGACCCTCGATCTCCTCCGTCCGGAAACACGTCCAGCAAGCTTGCACGACCAGTTTCGCGCCTTCCTGACCTACGCCATCTGGAAGATGAACAGCCCTATAGAAGAGTCAATAACCGCATCCGAACTCGGAATCCGCATTCGCCGCGATGCAAGAGACGCTGACGAGGTACTCACACACGTATTTGATTATCTGTATCATTATCACTCAGACTCTAGCAAGTACGTTAAAGCGGTCTGGGTAAGCTGGGCTACTATTCCCAATATCGGAGATCGAGTATCGCAATACGTGGTTCGTTGTCTGTGCGCGATCCATTCCAATAATTTAAGGCGCGACAACGGCGTGTCGATCACCGTCGATACGCTGCATGAGCTTCTCACAACGGTTCGCAAGGACTATCCAGAGGCCCAGTACCTCCAGCAGGCGATTGACGAGTTAGCCAGGCGCCGCGACTATTACATTCGAAAACTGAACGACCGCGCACTATTGGTGAAGTTCGTGAGATACGTTCTATTCTCAGAAGACCTTGCCCGCGAGATGGCTCGCGGGCGCGAGACCGTAGAATCCCTTAAGTCACAATCATTCGGTGATGAGCGCATCACCAACCCACTGGCATTCGTTGAGCAATGGTCGCAGGACAACGAACTGAGTCCCATTCGCTCCATCTGGATGTTGCAGTACTTGGCGCACGGATCAACGCAATGAATCTGCCTGTGCCATTGCACGCCACCGGCGGATTGTATAACACGAAGTCTGAGGTTCGCCTTCTTTCCCATGTTGCGCAACATGCCGACAGGGGCATCGAGGCCACCGTCCTTGACGTTCATGGATGGTCCGCAATAGTCCTCCACTCGTTGACGCCACTAATTCCCGAAGCCCCTGTGGAGGGACAGGACTACAGTTATTACTTTTTGTTTCGTGAGAGTGGCCTACAGAGATTCCTATTGGCGTCAACCGATACAAAGTTGGTGGATGTCCTTCTGGACCGACTTGGACTTAGGAATCGCGTTGGGAAACCAGCGATCAGCATCTCGAAGCTCGTTTCAGAACTATCCAGCGATCCGGCGGAGTACTCTATGAGCGCTGTTCACGCTCGCATTGAGGGCTTTGGGCAGGCTCTGCGTTCGGCTGCATTTTACGGAAATGACGTCGGAGAGGCGGCGATGTTTAGACAGTTGTTGCCAAAGCTAACTCCTCACCGGGTCACGTTACGCCATGTGGCGCGACGCCGCGAGGTGCTAAGTGCTAGTTACTCGGCTGACATCGGCTTTACTTATAGTGGCGGCACTAGCCTTCGTGACGTAGATAGCGCTCTTCGGTTCTTGTCAAAACGAGGGTACTTGGACTGGGATGCAAGCATGGCTGCTCATGCTGAGGACGGTGAACCAGATGGATCGTACAAATGAAATCACGCATATGGCAGATGCCGCTGCGTTCGAGGACACCGACAGGTTGAAGACTTATCTAGCTCAGCAACTTTCGAGGGGCCGACTCGCCCTCGTTCTCGGTGCAGGCATTTCGACGGGCTTCGGGCTACCTAACTGGGACGAACTTACCTCAGAGGTGGCCAGGGACTGCGGGTTCTCTCCGGCGCCGGGGCTCTCAAACGAGGACATCGGCGACGGCCTGCTCAAGCATTGTGGCTACGACGAGGCGAAATTTGCCGCGACCGTAAGGAGGGCTCTTTATGGTACACCGAGATTCTCGATGCACGATCTGGTCGGTAAGCCGCTTCTAGTCGCACTGGGTGCGCTGGCGATGGCCTCTCTGCGAGGCAGCGTCAGCAAGATTCTCTCCTTCAACTTTGACGATCTACTGGAGAAATACTTAGGCTACCACGGCTACGTAGCAGAGTCGGTCGGGAAGATGCCTTACTGGGCAAGTGCGGCAGACGTACGGGTATTTCATCTACACGGGATTCTTCCCAGCGACCCAGGTGGGACAGCGTCGCCCATCGTCTTCACCCAGAGCCAATATGACCGCATCATTGGAAAGTCCGAGTGTGTCTGGCGGCGGGTGGCACTTGACTTGATCTGTTCGAACACCTGTTTGTTTATAGGCCTTTCTGGACGCGACAACAATCTCAAGAGCATCTTAACGGAGGCCTGTTCGGTACACCCCGCCGCCGTGCGGGGGGATGCATTCTGGGGTGTTCGTTTCTCTGATAGCGTTTCCGATCCTATGCGAGACACTTGGCACACCCGCGGAGTGAGTCAGATTACGGTGTCCAGCTACGCTGACGTCCCGACGTATTTGCTGGATGTGTGCCAGCGTGCGGCCGAGGCGTGCCGAGCGCACAGAGGCCTTTAGGCCAACGGTCAGATGTGGAGCGACAATGCCTTTAACTCCAGATGAGCGCTACTTAGCCAGAGGGGTTTCAGCATCCAAGGGCGAGGTGAAGAGCGCCACAGCGAACCTTTCCAAGGGGCTTTTCCCAGGCGCGTTCTGCCGCATAGTTCCTGATCTTGTGGAATCAGATAGCGAGTTTTGCAGCATCCTGCATTCTGACGACGTTGGCACGAAGACCGCGCTCGCGTATCTGGCTTGGAAAGAGGGCATGGGCCTTGGGGTCTGGAACGGTGTCGCGCAGGATTCGCTCGTCATGAATATTGATGACTGTGCCTGCGTGGGCGCTGAAGGGCCTTTCTTGGTGGTCAACACGATTGCTCGAAATGCCAAGGTGGTGAGCGGGGAGGTCATAAGTGCGATCATCGAAGGATACCGACTGTTCGCGGAGAGCCTGGCGAGGTGGGACGTCCAGTGCAGCCTCGTCGGCGGGGAGACGTCGGATTGTGGTGACGTTATTCGCACGGTGTTTGTGGAGAGCACAGTGTACACCCGGTTGTTGCGGCGGCACGTCATCGATGCCAGTCGGATTGCACCAGGCGATCTCATCATTGGTTTTAGTTCGTGTGGTCAGGCGGCCTGGGAGGACGAGCCGAATTCTGGAATCGGATCAAATGGGCTTACCAGCGCTAGGCATGAAGCGTTGAAGATGGAATACAAGAAGTCATACGCTGAGACGTTTTCTCCGGAGATTGACCCCAGTCTTGTTTATTGCGGCCGTTTTGCGCTTACAGACTGCCTTCCCAACGACAACCGTTTCACTATTGGAAGCGCATTGCTGAGCCCTACCCGAACGTACGTTCCTCTGATCAGGATGCTCCTCGCCGGGATTGGCATTGGCGATATTCACGGTTTCATACATTGCACTGGAGGTGGTCAGACCAAGATCCTCGGCTTTGGCGGCGGAGGTGCTCGGGGAAATAGATACGTAAAGAACTCGATGCTCCCAATACCGGCTGTTTTCCAGATGCTGAAGGAATCGACGTCTCAAAGCTGGCGCGAAATGTATCGGGTCTTCAATATGGGCCACTTGCTGGAAATGGCCGTTCCGGAGAGAGCAGCCAACGCCTGCCTTCGATTGGCCGCCGAGTGCGGCATCCAGGCGTCTGTTGTTGGTCACGTGGAAGTGGCCTCCGGACGCGAGAACGAGGTAGTGATTGGCGGTGCGTTCGGAGAGCACGTTTACCACACTTAGTTATCGCTATTAAGGAGATCGCAGATGCGTTTCAGTGCCGTCTACCGGCGCAGCCGCACTGGCGACAGCGGGCGCCGGGGAGGGGGGGAGAGCTTACTGCGGGTTGGGCGTCGGTTTCGGCTGGCGCGTTGCGCGTCATGGGGCGTCATGGGGCGTTGCCCGTAACTCTATGAAAACATGGTAGCGCTAACGGGAATCGAACCCGTATTTAAGCCTTGAGAGGGCTCCGTCCTAACCGTTAGACGATAGCGCCATGGCGAAACAATTCAAGTTTATCAGACTCGCGCCAGTCATCAAAGAGGCAGTTCTGCCCGGTTCTGCGGGCTGGCGCCTCTCAACCGCCGCGAGAGGGGGAATCGGACGGCGGGCCAGTTCGCCAATGCCCCGTCCGGCTACGTTACGGGGGACTCGCGGGCGGAGGCGTGTTCCTGAATCGCGCGGTTCAGCTCCTCCGGCTGGATGGGCTTGGTGACATAGCCGTCCATGCCCGCCTTCTGGCAGCGCTCCCGGTCTCCGCTCATCGCGTGCGCTGTGAGGGCGATGATGGGAATCCTCCGGGAGCCGGTTTCCGCCTCCCGCTTCCGTATGGCCGCCGCAGCCTCCAGGCCGTCCATTTCCGGCATCTGCACATCCATCAGGATCAGGTCGAACGGTTCCTCTTCGACCAATCGGAGGGCGGCGCGGCCGTCGCGCGCGGCGGCGACCGAGTGGCCATGCTTTTCCAGGAGGAGTTGCGCCAACCGCCGGTTTACGGCGTGATCTTCAGCCAGCAGAATCCGGAGGCTCCGCGGCGGGGCACTCGGCTTCTCCATTCCGTCAGCGCCGGCGTCTGCGACCGGTGAAGCCGCCGCCAGCCGGATATGGAAGTGGAAAACGCTCCCCGTGACGAGTTCCGGGGAATCCGGTTTCCGCCATGGACTCTCCACCCAGATTTCCCCGCCCATCAGCTCCACCAGCCGGGCGACGATCGCCAGGCCCAGACCGGTGCCGCCGTACTTTCGCGTGACCGAGCCGTCGGCCTGTTCGAAAGGCTCGAAAATGGACTTCTGCTTGTCCTTGGGGATGCCGATTCCCGTGTCTGAAACCGCGAACTGGAGCGACGGGGCGGCCGAATCCCCGTCCCCGGTCCAAACCCGCAGCCGGATCTCGCCCTGCGCCGTGAATTTAATGGCGTTGCCGATCAGGTTGATCAGGATCTGGCGCAAGCGTGCGTCATCGGCTTGGATCCACCCCGGCACCGAGTCCTCCACCTCTGCGACCAGCTTCAGGCCCTTCTGTTGGGCGCCGAAAGACAGCGTCCGCAGTACCTCCTCGACGATCCGGCGCACTTCCATGGGGGAGTTCAGCAGCTCCAGCTTGCCGGCCTCCACTCTGGAGAAGTCCAGGATGTCGTTGATCACGTGAAGCAACGCGCCGGCGGAGTTCTGGACCGTCTCCAGGTGCTCCCGCTGTTCCGGGCTGACGCACTGATCGAGCGCCAGGCCGGTCATCCCGATGACGCCGTTCATGGGCGTGCGGATCTCGTGGCTCATGTTGGCGAGGAAATCGCTCTTGGCGCGGTTGGCCGCCTCGGCGGCGTCCTTGGCCCGGTGCAACTCGCCGATCAGCAGCCCGCGCCTCCGAAACTGGGAGACAGCCACGATTCCGAGCGCCACGATGGCGCCAAGACCAACCGCCGCCAGGGCCAGAAACCCGCCATCCAGGTACCAGTGGCTCAGCACCCGAAACTGCAACACGGCCGGTTGCGGGCTGACGTTGCCGTTGCGGTCCATGGCGCGGACCTCGAAGACATGCCCGCCCCGCCCCAGTTGCCGGAACATGGCGGAGTTCCCGCCCAGAAAGGGCGACCACGCGCCGCCATCCAGGCGATAGGAGAACAGCAGGCGGTCCGAGGTGGTCTGCTTCCACTTGTCCACCCCGGAGAACACGATCCGGAAGTCGCCCGATGGCGGCGCTTCCCGGGAGTTCAGCGCCTGTTCGATGGCGGCGCGTGGGCAATCCCGGTCGGCTTCCGCGTGGTAAATCGCCAGGCCATGGCTGGTGCCGCCCCAGATTCGCCCGGTGCTATCCTCGAATACCTTGTATGCGATCGAGCTGGGGAGGCCGTCCTCCAACTCATTGGTGATCCAGCGGTCGCCGGTCAGCCGGTGGATCCCCATTTCCGAAGCCGCCCACACGGCGCCGTCGCGGGTTTGGACGATGCTCCGGAGCCGCCCCAATCCGGATCGGACCAGCTTCCAGGACTTCCCGTCGTAGCGCAGCACCTTATCTCTTCCGCCCGCCGCGATGTCGCCGTTTGACAGCTCGGCGATCGCGAATACCCCACTTTCGGTATAGCCGATACCGGGATCGAACGGGTAACTCCAGCGCTGCCCGTCGTAGACGCACCCGCTGGTGGTACCGGCCAGCCAAAGCTCTCCACCCGCGCGCTCCACGATCCGGCGCAGATCTCCGATCTTGCAAGCCGCCGGGACTTCCACGTAACGAACGAACCGCTTGCCGGAGTATTTGTCCAGGCGCGGCGCGGGCTCGCCCTGCTTCAGGGTTGCGGTCCAGAATCCGCCGTCCCGCCGCGGCTCCAGGAGCATGATGGGCCGGCCTTCGGGATGGGTTAACCTGCTGAAGGTCTTCGAGCGCCGGTCAAACTGCAGCATCAGGTCGGTTTCGTCCCGGTCGCGGGCCTTCAGAAAGATGTTGCCGTCGCCGTCCAACACCAGGGCATGCTCGAAGAACGTGCTGGTATGCATGGCACTGGGAAGCTGGTACCGGTGCCAGGCCGCGCCATCGAACTCCAACAAGCACTCCGTAGCGGCAAACCAGAGGTGTCCCTGGCGGTCTTCCGCGGCGGAGTGTACCAGGAGATCGATGTCCGGCTGCCCGGGGACGGCTTGCCACAGGGATCGCCCAAAATGCCCAATCCCCTGCGAACCGGCCATCCAGAACGTTCCATCTTCTTCAGTGAGAATCTCACGGATGTTCCCGCCCAGGATTCCCGGCTGCGAGGTGGGACCTTTCTTTCCGTCCCGTAATTGGAAGAGGCTGGATCCTTCGAGAACCCAGATCTCTCCAGAAGGGCCCCGCCAGCCCCGCGCCGCGCCGGAGGCCGAGACATAGACCTGCTCGAACCTCCCGCCGGCCAGCCAGCGAACCACCACCGTTCCCCCGCCATGATCGAACGCCGCCTGAGCAAACAGCTCTCCCGGCCGCCCCGGCAGCGGGAAATGGAAACTCCGGAGGCCCACCGGGGCGCCAGAGGTTTCCTCCCACTCATATCCTCCAGTCGCTGGTAGGATGCGGAGACGTCCCAGCCCCTGGTCGCCGCTGACCCAGACATCGTCCTCCCAACCGGTCACCATCTTATTGAAAGGAGTGATCTTGCTGTTCCTGGTGGCGGCCAGGTCCGTCAACCCGCCGGTGGCCGGATCGAACTCGCGGAGAGCGTCCGGGAAAAGCACCAGCACCCGTTTCCCGTTGGGAATGGTGGCGAGTACCGGCTGCTCGGCGGAAGCGCGGTAGCGCTCGACCCATGCGCCACCAACGAACTCCGCCAGCCCCGAATCGGTCGGAGCCCATGCCGGGCCACTGGAGGAAAGATATACCCGGCGGCTCAACTGGTCGTCCCGGGCGAAGCGGCGGTTCTCGGGGATGAGGGTCACGCCGTAGCCATCCAGCACGCTCATCGAGGACACCGCGCCGTGCCTGGCCCAAAGCTGGCCGTTGGGCATCGCCGTCAGTGCTCCGGTGAACGTTTCCGGGAGCCCGTCGGCGACTGTCCAGTACCTCCACAGCCGTTCGTCCCCGGCGGCGGCAGTCCGCGGCAGCAGCACCGCCAGCGACACGACCGCCATCCAGATCGCTGCCCTCGCGATCCCTCTCCAGGACCGGCATGTCACCGGACAAAGATGACGGATGGGGAAATCCTCCTGGTACCTTATCGGCATGGATGGGCCTTCCCGTTAGAGCAGCCAAGCCCGAATCCCACCGGGCCGGGAGTGGAATGATCTGGCTTTTCCGGCCTTTGCCGCGTCAGAATCTAGGTATGCGCGCATGGCTTGCAGCAGCTCCGGCGGCATGGCTGGCCGCCTCCGCGGCTCTCTCCGCACAGTCTCCAGCGGCCCGTCCGCCGGAGCCGAACGCCTCGCTGGAGCCCGTCCTCTCGCGCGTCTCCGAGGAATCGGCGGTCTTCCAGCACAGCATCGTGAAGGCGCTTTCGCAGGAAACCCTGGAGCAGCACAGTTGGATGCCGCCTTCCCGGTTCCAGCCGCGCGCCGGCCAGAGTGCCGCCGTGGTACCCAAGCCCCGGTTGCAGACCCGGGTGGTTGTCTCCGAATACAGTGTGGCCGCGCTGGCCGACTCCCAGTCCCACGACCTGGTCGAGTTCCGCCAGGTGGTTTCGGTTGACGGTAAGGCCATTCGCTCGCAGGCCACCGCCCGGCACGCGCTCTCACTCGGCCTGCGATCGCCCGATGAGCGTCTCCGCAAGCGCATGCTGGAGGATTTCGCACGCAACGGCGTGGTGGACATTGCCACCGACTACGGGCTGATTCTACTGGCCTTCGGAGCCCGCGGCATCGCCGACATGCAGTTCCGCGAGGAACCCGAGCGCCGGATTGGCACCGAGACGGCCCGCTCGATTGCCTGGCGGCAGATGACGGCGGCGGGTGGGGAGTTGCAGTTCCACGGCCGGCAATCGGCGCGCATACCGCTGGCCGGGCGCCTGCTGGTCCGCAAGGCGGATTCTCTGCCGCTGGCCATAGAGGTCTGGGCCGAAAGCGCCGATGACCGTCAGAAGATCCGCGACGAGGCCACGGTGGCCTACCGCATGTCCGAGCATGGCTTCCTGACGCCTGCCTGGGTGGTGCACCGCCACCTGGTGAACGGCGCCGTACTCACCGAGAACCACTACACCTACGAGCCCTTCAAGCTGTTCAGCGCCGATGCGGAGATCCAGTTCGACGTGCCCGACGCGCCCCCGCCGCAGAAGTGACCCAGGGGCCCCGTGCCCCCCATCCCAAGGCCTCGGCTTCGGGCTGCAAAATCGGCTTTTCGCGCCTCCCGGCGACCTACCGGCGGTCATCTCACACAACCACCGCTTATCGGCGTTCCTCAGCGTTTATCTGCTGCCATTTCGGCGGTGCGGTAGGCCCAGGTGGCGCCGCGCTGCGGTGGGGCGCCGCCACCCTACTCCACCACCCGGAATTCCCCCCGCAGCCCGCGGGCGGAATCCGGCGCCACCCAGACGTGGAACACGCCGGGCTCGGTCACCAGGTCGCCGCGCTGGTTGTGAAACGCCAGCGAGGCGGCCGGCAGCTTGAACCGCACCGTCCTGGTTTCCCCGGGCTGGAGCACCACCCGCTCGAACCCCTTCAGCTCCCGCACGGGCCGCGTCAGGCTGGCGGCAAGCTGGCGCGTGTAGAGTTGCACCACCTCGGCGGCGGCCACCTTCCCGGTGTTGGTAACCTCTGCGCTCACGGTAAGTTCCCCGCTGCGCGTCATGGAATCGGACGATACCTGCACATTCGCATACTGGAACGTGGTGTAGGAGAGGCCGAAACCGAACGGATACTCGGGAGTGGGGTCGATGTCGATGTAGCGCGAGGTGTCCCCTTCGGGCTGCACTGTCTCCGAGATGCGCGCCGCGCCACCGAGTGAGGGCCGGCCGGTATTCATGTGGTTGTAATAAATCGGCACCTGACCGGTGACCCGCGGGAAGCTCACGGTCAGCCTGCCGCTGGGCACGGAGTCACCGAAAAGGAGATCGGCGATGGCGGGCCCGCCCATGACTCCGGGGTGCCAGGCGTAGAGCACCGCGCCGGCGCGCGCGGCGGCCTTGGAAAACGTCAGCGGCCGGCCCGCCAGCACGACCAGCACCACCGGCTTGCCGGTCCTGGCGATCGCCGCCACCAGTTCCTCCTGCGCGCCCGGCAGATCGAGCGACGCGCGCGAACGGGCCTCGCCCGAGAGCGACCGCTCTTCTCCGATAAACAGCACCGCCGCGTCGGCGCCGCGGGCCGCTGCCTCCGCCGCGGCAAACCCGTCGTGGCTGGCGTCGCGGCTGTTCTTCAGGGCGGGCGCGTAGGCCACCCGGCCCGGCCCCAGCCTTTCGCGGATCGCCGCCAGCGGCGTGCGGGCGTCGCCGGGCTGGCCATCGCCGGCCCAGCAGCCCAGCAGGTCCGCGGGGCTGTCGGCCAGGGGCCCGATCACGGCCACCTTCCCGATGGATTTGGATAGCGGCAGCAGGCCGCCTTCGTTGCGCAACAGCACGGCGCTTTCGGTAGCCAACTGGCGGGCGATTCCGAGAGCGTCGGGCGCCAGCATGGCGGAAGCGGGCGGCGGCGCGGGAATGGGTTTGTCGAACAGGCCCAGGCGGAATTTGATGCGCAGCACGTTGCCGACGGCCTGGTCCACCAGTTTCACGTCGAACTTGCCGGCCTGGATGAGCGCGGGCAGGCGGTCGTGGTAATCGGCGCTGGCCATCTCCATGTCCACGCCGGCGCCCAGGGACTTCATGGCGGCGTCGCCGAAATCGGCGGCGTAGCCGTGGTTGATCATCTCTTCCACCGCGTTCCAGTCGCTCACCACGAAGCCGTCGAAGCCCCACTCCCGGCGCAGCACCTGGCGCAGCAGGAAGGCGTTGCCGCTGGCGGGCACGCCGTTGAGGTTGTTGAAGGCGCTCATAAAGGTTGCAATGCCGGCCTTTTCGGCGGCGGCGAAAGAGGGCAGGTAGACGTCGCGCAGCAGCGTCTCGGGAATCCAGGTGGTGTTGTAGTCGCGGCCACCCTCGGCGGCGCCGTAGCCGGCGTAGTGTTTGGCGCAGGCGGCCACCGAGCCGGCGGCATCCAGCGATTCTCCTTGCAGCCCGTGCACCAGGGCGGTGGCCATGGCGCTGGCCAGTACCGGGTCTTCTCCCAGGCTCTCGGCGATGCGGCCCCAGCGGGGATCGCGGGCGATGTCCAGCATGGGCGCGAAGGTCCAGTGGATCCCGTCGGCGGAGGTCTCGCGGGCGGCGATGCGGGAGGCCTGGCGCACCAGCTCCGGATCCCAACTGGCGGATTGGCCCAGCGGAATGGGGAACACGGTGCGATAGCCGTGGATCACGTCACGGGCGAAAATCAGCGGAATGCCCAGGCGGCTTTCGTGGAGCGCGATCTGTTGCAGCTCGGCGCGCTGCGCGGCGTCGTGAAGATTCATCAGCGAGCCCCACCGGCCGGCGCGGACCTGCTCGTGCAATTGTGCGGGGGCGCGCGGGCCGTCGGCGGTAGTCTGCGAGAGCTGGCCGAGCTTTTCGGCCAGCGTCATGCGCGCCACCAGCGCGTCGATGCGGGCGTCAATATCCGCGGGAGAGCCGTACAAGCCGGACATGGCGAAGGGCATGGAGGATACCAGAAGGATCGAAACGATCGAAGGGATGCGCATGGTTTGGAAGCTCCGGAAACGTCCATCAGCTTCGCACGGCGCGCGGCCGGGGGCAAGCGCCGGCGCGGGAAACGGCCCCAGTGGGGCCATTTGTCTCTCCTAACTAATTGATTCTATTGAAGCTGACTGGCGAAATCGGCCCGAGTGGGGCCGATTGCCCCATGGCTCCGGGGCAACCGAGGGAGGTTTTGGCCGCGTTTTCGCGCCGCCGTAAGATAATAGATGCCATGGCTACGCAACCGGTTTGTCCGAAGTGCGGCGGCTTGGGCTTCATCATCGTCGAGGGCGCCACACTCT
>Ga0265323_10000671_pt1 | contig 18630 bp, 12 predicted proteins | sample 41225metaG_FD_193580 | JGI IMG/M metagenome (GOLD analysis project Ga0265323, IMG submission 193580) | Rhizosphere microbial communities from Carex aquatilis grown in University of Washington, Seatle, WA, United States - 4-12-25 metaG | ecosystem: Host-associated > Plants > Roots > Rhizosphere...
TTACGACAGATATTAATTAACCTGATTGGAAATGCCATTAAGTTTACCGATCAGGGTTATGTTAAAGTTGCCGTAAAATGCATGAATCATACTTTGCTGAATAACGAAATATTTGTTGATTTGCAGGTAAGAGTTGAAGATAGCGGAATAGGTATGGAGAAAAAATTTATGGAAAAATTATTTACTCCATTTACCCAACAGGATGGTCAAAGCACAAAAAAATATGGTGGTACGGGTTTGGGATTATCAATAACAAAGCGACTTATTGAGCTTTTTAATGGTACAATAACTGCAGAAAGCGAAATAGGAAAGGGAAGCTGTTTCATGTTTATTTTGCATAAAATTAAAGCATCTGAAAAAAAGATTGATTCAACAGAAATAATTACCATTAACCCTAAAAATATACATTTTAATGCTGCCACAATAATTGTTGCAGATGATATTGATAACAATCGTAAATACTTAAAAAGTATCCTTGAAGATACAAATTTAAATATAATAGAGTCGCGTAACGGTTTAGAAACTTACGAAATTGCATTGGCAAACAAACCAAAACTTATTATTACCGATTTAAAAATGCCGGGTATAGACGGTTTTGAATTATTAAAAAAAATACGAAATAATTCTGTACTTAAAAACATACCTGTTATTGCAACCACGGCTTCTGCAAGTATCGAGGAAAGGGAAAAAGTACTGGTTCATAATTTCAGCGGGATTCTTATCAAACCGATACAAATAAACGACGTCTTTCTTGAATTGATTCGATTTTTAGAACATAAAATTATTGAAGAAAAAAACGATTCCGATAAAATGAATGAAAATATTGCCATTACTGCCATTGCTGATGCCGATATCCGGATAGTTAGAAGAATTCTTGAAAATGATTTATTCAGAATATGGGAAACCTTTAAAAATCAACAACCTCTTTCTGATGTTGAAGATTTCGCATATAAAATGAGGGACATGGGGAAAAAATATAATCTCGAAATTTTAATAAGTTATGGAAATAGATTATTAACTTCAATAAACAATTTCGATATTGATACTATGTTAAAAGCTTTAAAAGATTATCCTAAACTTTTAACAGCTTTTAAAGAAAGCGAATAAAATGTTAATACAAAAATTGCTATTTTTATATTAAAGAATATCTCTTTCCAGGATTTACCATGATTTTTCATTATAAAGTCATAATAATTTTGAATATTGATAAAGGATTTAACTTCCAAATTAAATGAGATGAACAAATTTAATCCTTCTCAATTTACCATATTAATGGTTGATGATAATCCGAAAAATCTTCAGCTTTTAGGCAATATGCTAAGAAATGAAGGGTATCAGCTTGAATTTGCTACAAGTGGACCAACTGCCCTGGCATGGTTCGAAAAAAAAATATTCGATCTTGTTCTTCTCGATATTATGATGCCTGACATGTCAGGATTTGAAGTTTGCGAAAAATTGAGATCAGATCATAAACAGGATGATATTCCTGTAATTTTTCTTACGGCAAAAACTGAAAAAGAAAGCATTTTGCAGGGTTTTTCTTTAGGTGCACAGGATTATGTCACAAAACCTTTTGATACTTCAGAGCTTTTAGCAAGGGTTCGCACGCATCTCGAACTTCGTTTCAGTAAAGAACAATTAAAAAACATGAACCAGATACTGGAGGATAAAGTAAAGGAAAGAACGCATGAACTTCAGGAGGCATATCATAAAATTCAAAAAGCAAACGAAGAACTTCTAATCCTTGATCAGGCTAAAACCGAATTTTTACATATTATTAGCCATGAAATTAGAACTCCTTTAAATGGAATCAAAGGATCGCTTGAATTAATTAAAGAATATTCTCATGAAAACACTATTGCAACTTTGTTTGAGATATTGGATGCTTCAGTGACTAGACTTGAAAAATTCCTGATCACAGCTTTGAAAATAACACAATTAAAAGTCGGGAAATCCGAATTGGATTTACAGGCTTTGCCTTTTGATTTAATAATAAATACAACGCTAATTAAGCTTAAACATAAATTAGAAAAAAAATTTTTGCAAACCATCACTTATATTCAACCTAATGATAATATAATTATAGGAGATTTCGAGATGCTTTCAACCTGCCTGACTACAATTTTGGATAATGCAATAAATTATAGTCCGGAATATGGTAAAATAACTATTAACACCAGTGCTTCCGAAAATATATTAACTATGGAAATAAAAGATGAAGGACCTGGATTTTCTCAAAAGGCACAAGAAACCCTATTTAGCCTTTTCGCACCTGGAGATAAGCATATTAATGAAAACGAAGGCCTTGAGCTTGCTCTTTCGAAACTCATTATTGATGCGCATTCAGGAACAATAAAGGCTTATAATTCTGATGGTGGGGGCGCTATTGTAAAATTATCATTTCCTAAAGTGTTGAATTGAAAAAGGATATTTATCCTAAATATTGTGGATATTAGATTTTGAAATATCTTTTAACTCTCATGGTTCAAATATAATCTTACTTCTTTATAGCTTTGTAGAAAAATATTCATGCGTAAAGAATCCGATTTTCTTGGAGAAAGGTCAATTGAAAAAGATGCTCTTTATGGAATTCATTCTTTAAGGGCAAAAGAAAATTTTCCGGATTCTACACCATTTCAAATTGAATGGTACAAATCCATCGGATTGGTTAAACTTGCCTGTTATGAAACTTACAAATGTTATAAAGCATCTTTACTTAAAAAATATCAAAAATCTAAAATTCCGTTTAAACTAATTCGGGATGAGGTTACTGAAGCCCTTATTTCATCAGCTATTGATATTAGTTTGGGAAAGCATTTTGAATGGTTTATCGTTCCTGCTATTCAGGGAGGAGCAGGAACCAGCATAAATATGAATGTTAATGAAATTATTGCCAATTCAGCTCTTTTAAAAATAAGGAAAAAGCCGGGGAATTATTCATTCATCGATCCTATTGAACATGCCAATATTTTTCAGTCAACCAATGATGTAATTCCAACTTCGTTGAAAATTGCGATTATGCAGCTATTAAAAATATTACAGGAAAATATTAATTTTTTAAGGACTGAAATTGAAAATATTGAAAAATCAAATCATCAGACTCTTCGAATTGGATATACACAAATGCAGGAGGCTGTACCAACTTCATTTGGCAGACTTTTCAGCTCATACAATGAAGCGCTTTCGCGCGACTGGTGGCGGACTTCAAAATGTTACGAACGCATTAAGGTCGTGAACCTTGGAGGAAGCGCCGTAGGAACAGGATTGACTGTTCCCCGGTTTTTCATAATGGAAGTTGTTCAGTCATTACAGCGGTTGACCGGTTTGCCTGTTACACGAAGTGAAAATTTAAGCGATGCAACAAATAACCTCGATTCATTTGTTGAAGTACATGCAATTCTTAAAGCACATGCAGTAAACCTCGAAAAAATGGTTAACGATTTGAGATTGCTTTCCTCTGACTTATCACATAAAGAAATTTCTATTCCTCGTAAACAAATTGGCAGTTCTATTATGCCAGGTAAAGTAAATCCAGTGATTCCTGAATTTGTAATTAGTGTTGCGCACAAAATTTATGCTAACGATAATCTGATTTCTTCACTCTGTGCCCAGGGTTGTCTGGAACTCAATGCATACCTACCAATTATTGGCCATGCATTCATTGAATCGTTAAAATTGTTAATTGCAGCTGATGGATCGATTAAAAATAATTTGATTTGTGGACTCACAATTAATAATGTCAAATCGGAGGAAAAACTCTTTTACAGTGCTTCAATAAGTACAGCGCTTATACCCTATATCGGTTATAAAAAAGCATCGGAACTTGCCAATTTGATGAAAGAAAAACATTTAAATATATATCAGGCAAATAGAAAACTAAAAATTATTGATGACGTCAAATTATCAGTACTTCTAAAGACAGAAAATTTATTAAAAGAAGGTTTTACAATCGGAGATTTATTATTATGGCAAAAGAAACTAACCCGCACATAGGAATTTTTGGCAGACGAAATATCGGGAAAAGTTCTATAATTAATGCCCTGGCTAAACAGGAAATATCTATAATTTCTAATATACCAGGAACTACTACCGATCCCGTTAAAAAATCAATAGAAATTCCGGGCATTGGACCTGTTGTACTTATCGATACTGCCGGAATCGATGATTCAGGGGAATTAGGTGAAAAAAGAGTAAAAAAAACTTTAGAAATAATAAATGCAATAGACCTTGCAATTATTGTTGTATCAGATAATAATTTGAATGATTTTGAAAATAAAATAATAAACCAGCTTAAGAATTTCGAAATCCCATATTTCCTCATTCATAACAAATCGGATATTAAGAAACTAACTAGTCATTTTTCACAAAAAATATTAGAAATTTACAAAACTGAAATCCTGGAATTTTCAGCATTAAGAAATCCTAAAACAGAATCCCTGATTTCATTAATAAAAAAATTTCTCCCGGAATCTGCCTGGAAAATGAATTCCATTATTGGAGATCTGGTAAGTTATGGAGACTTTGTTCTATTAATAACCCCTATCGACACAGAAGCTCCGGAAGGAAGGCTAATCCTACCTCAGGTTCAGGTAATTCGCGATATTCTCGATAACGAATGTGTAGCGATTGTTCTTAAGGAACGTGAAGTGGATGAATTTCTGAACAGAACCCAAATCAAACCTAAACTGGTAGTCACTGATAGCTCAATTTTATTAAAGGCAGATGCAATGATTCCTAAGGATGTTTCATTGACTGGATTTAGTATTCTACTGGCACGGTTTAAAGGTCCTTTCCATAATTATCTTGAAGGTACAAAACACATTTCTAAACTTAAAAATGGCGACCGTGTGCTTATTTTGGAATCCTGCACTCATCATGTTTCATGCGATGATATTGGCCGCGTTAAAATACCACGATGGATAAGCCAGTTTACAGGGAAAAAACTCGACTTCGATAGTTCCGTTGGTTTAAATCCAATACCTAATGATATTAAGAAATATTCACTGGTTATCCAATGTGGCGGCTGCATGATTACCCGAAAACAAATATTCAGTCGTCTGAAACCGGCGATCGATGCCGGAGTTCCTGTCACCAATTACGGATTAGCCATTGCATATGTACAGGGTATATTCAACAGGGCAATAAAACCATTTTTAAAAGATACAAATATTGAAGAATATCTCTGAAAATTTTATTAAACAGATTAGATTGTTAGACTATTAGTCTCTTGAAAATGTTCTTAAGTTGTACTTCTGTTCAAAGATTAATAAAAATTGACACTTTAATTAATTTGCATTTTTTGAATGTCTAAAAGTCTCCAGTCTAAAGAACCTAAATAAATAATAATAAATAAATGAATACAATTTTTACAATATTAAATAAAGAGAATCTCACAAAACAGGACATAATTCATCTATTAAAGTCTGAAGGGGAAGACCGCATTTTACTTTTTAATAAGTCTGAAGAAATTAAAAAATTGTTTGTCGGGAATATTGTTTATTACAGGGGATTAATTGAATTTTCGAATATTTGCAATAAAAATTGTTTTTATTGTGGCATACGTTCCGGCAATTTAAATTTGACTCGTTACAGTCTATCGGATGAAGAAATTCTTTCTGCTGTCAAATATGCATATGAAAATCAATTTGCATCAATAGTACTTCAATCCGGTGAAGTGGTTAATAAAATATTTATAAATAGAATTGAAAAGTTGTTAAATAAAATATTATCAATTACAAATAATGAAATAGGAATAACATTATCTTTAGGAGAACAGACAGAAGAAACATACAAACGATGGAAGGAAGCTGGTGCACATCGATATCTACTTCGCATTGAAACTTCGAATTCGGAATTATATAAAAAAATACATCCGGAAAATGACAAGCACAGATTTAAAACACGTTTAAATTGCCTGAAAAAACTTCGTAAGTTAGATTACCAGGTAGGCACAGGAGTAATGATTGGCCTGCCTTTTCAAAATTTATCCGATTTGGCTGATGACCTTTTGTTCATGTACAATTTTGATATTGATATGTGCGGCATGGGACCGTATATTGAACATCCCGATACACCTTTATATAAATTCAGAAATCTTTTAGAATCTAAAGAAAAAAGATTTGACCATGCTTTGAAAATGATTGCAATATTACGTATCATGATGAAAGATATAAATATTGCAGCAGCAACTGCTCTTCAGGCAATCGATCCATTGGGCAGGGAAAAAGCAATTAAAATTGGTGCAAATGTAATTATGCCAAATATTACTCCGGCAAAGTACCGTGTTCATTATAAATTATATGATAACAAACCTTGTGTAGATGAAGAACCCGATGAATGCATTCAATGTCTTGAAACCCGGATTTCGATGACCGGAAATGTTGTAGGTTATGGAAAATGGGGCGATTCCAAACACTACCATAAAAAAAGATCCCCGATAAAATAAGGATCTTCTGTTATATCATAATTTAATTGTTTTATTCAGATATAATTTCAAAAGCTATTTCAACGCTTACTTCTTTATGCAATTTCAACTTAGCTGTATAATTTCCAACTTCTTTTATCAAATCTTCTTTAATTATAATATTCTTGCGATCGATATTAAAACCTTGCGAAGCTAAAGCCTCAGAAATTTGAATGGTATTAACTGAACCGAAAATTTTACCTTTGGAACTTGTTTTGGCCCCAATGGTCAGTTTCAAACCGTTTATCTTTTCCGCTAAAGCTTGGGCTTCATCCTTAAGCATTACTTCTTTATGTGCTCTCTGCTTGAGATTTTCTGAATGGATTTTTTTTGCAACACTTGTTGCATTGATGGCCAGGCCCCTGGGAATTAAATAATTTCTTGCGTATCCAATTTTAACATTAATAATATCATCCTTACTACCCAGATTGGCTATATCCTGTTTTAATATTATTTCCATTTTTATTTCCTCCAACTATTATTTTAACATATCTGCAACATAAGGTAGCAGGGCTATATGACGAGCCCTCTTTATTGCAGTAGCCACTTTTCGTTGATATTTCAGTGAAGTTCCGGTTAACCGGCGAGGTAAAATCTTACCCTGTTCATTTAAAAATTTTTTAAGAAATTCCGGATCTTTATAATCGATATATTTAATACGGTTCTTTTTAAAACGACAATATTTTTTCTTTTTTATTTCAACTGTCGGTGGGGTTAAATACCTGATTTCTGATTGATTTGTAGACATAGTTTATTCCTCCAATTTTTTTTCAGTTTCTTTCTGGGTTCTTTTCTTTTCGCTGTATTCTACAGCATATTTATCCATATTAAAAGTTATGAATCGAATGATGCGTTCATCACGCCGATACTCGAGTTCTAATTTTTCTACAAGACTACCTTCTGATTTAAATTCTATTAAATTGTAAAATCCAGTAGTTTTTTTCTGTATAGGATAAGCAAGTTTTTTCAAGCCCCAGTTATCAGTGTGTACGATCTCTGCTCCATGCTCAGTAAGGTATTGAACAAATTTAATTACCGCTTCCTTCATCTGGCTTTCAGACAAAACGGGAGTTAATATGAAAACGGTTTCGTAATTGTTTAACATACAAATAATTTTTAATGTTATTAAATATTTCGGGTCGCAAAAATAAGAAGTTTTTCCTGATTACAAAAATATTGGCAACATTATATAATTAAATTATAATAATGTGCATATTTCTATTATTACAGTGTTTTTGTGTGAACTTAATTATTCAGTATATTTGTGATGAACTATGATTAAAGAACCTATGGAGAATTTTGTGGTATCTGCGAGAAAGTACAGACCAACTTCGTTCGATTCAGTAGTGGGCCAACATTCTATTACTACCACATTAAAAAATGCTATTCGAAATAACCAGTTAGCCCAGGCTTATTTATTTTGTGGCCCTCGTGGTGTTGGTAAAACAACATGCGCAAGGATTTTTGCCAAAACTATTAACTGTTTTAATATTAACGATAAGGTCGAGCCATGTAATGAATGTGAATCATGTCTTTCATTTAATAATTCCCGTTCTTTCAATATTCATGAACTTGATGCTGCTTCAAACAATTCCGTTGATGATATCCGAATGCTTATTGATCAGGTAAGAATCCCCCCGCAAGTCGGAAAATACAGCATTTACATTATTGACGAGGTACACATGCTTTCAGCTTCCGCATTTAATGCCTTTCTTAAAACACTGGAAGAACCACCAAAACATGCAGTATTTATTCTTGCAACAACAGAAAAACATAAAATTATTCCTACGATACTTTCTCGGTGCCAGATATTTGATTTTTACAGAATTAAAATTGAACATATTGTAAATTACCTTGAAGAAATTTCCAAAAATGAGAACTACGAATATGAAACTGACGGTTTGAATATTATTGCACAGAAGGCCGATGGTTCTATGCGTGATGCATTATCGATTTATGACCAGATTAATAGTTTTTCAAGAGGGAAAATAACTTATAAGAACACAATAGAAAACCTTAATGTACTTGATTACGAATATTATTTCAAACTTACAGATTCATTTCTTCAGGGAAATATTTCTGAAGTCTTTCTTATTTTCGATGAAATATTAGCCAAAGGTTTTGATGCTCATAATTTTATTTTGGGTCTTTCCAAACATTTCCGGGACCTGCTTATTTGTAAAGATCAGTCCACTTTACAGCTTCTCGAAGTTGGAAATAACATTAAAGACAAATATAAACAACAATCTGTCCAAACCTCATCTGAATTTTTATTCGAATGTCTTACTATATGCGGACAATGTGATATTAACTTTCGTTTTGCCCGATATCAGAGACTTTATGTTGAGTTATCACTTTTAAAACTTTGTCAGATTCTGGATAAAAAAAAAAGCAGTGATGAATTAAACAAACTGAAGTCAGCGGGCCAAAAACAACCTGAAAAACAAGTAAGTAAAACTGAAGCTGGTCCCGCTCAAAAAAAGGCACCCCAAGAGGATGAAATTAATAAAGTGAAAGAACCTAATAGTTATGGAAAATATTTTGCAACGACACCTTCGATTAAAAAGCAGGTAAAAAATAATTCTCCAGATAAGAAAGATTTGAACGAAAATAAAAATAAAAATGAAAATGAAAAATATAATGCCGATGCTGATTCTGTTCAACTTGCTTTTACAAATGAAAAATTACAAAAAGTTTATTCTGATTTTATTAATTCAATAAAATCCGACAAACCCAGACTTTATAGCACTTTAAATACAATACAGCCTAAGATGGTGGGCGATTATATTATTGAACTTATCTTGAGTAATCAAGCGCTACTTGATGATTTTAATAAAAATATCCACCAGGATATGATCCAATTTCTTCGAAATGAACTTAATAATGAAAGCATTGTTTTTGATATCAAGATTACCGAAAATATTGAAAACAATACACCGTATACTGCTGAAGAAAAATTCAAACATATGCTTAAGAAAAACCCTTCGCTGAATAAACTAAAACAGCAAATGAACCTAGATTTTGAATAATAAAAAATATTACAATAACTTCTTTAATCCCTTCAATTTAATATTAATGTTAAAAAAAATGAACGGTAAAAAAATAATACTATCACAAGGAAAATTAATAGTACCGGACAACCTTATAATACCATTTATTGAAGGAGATGGGACAGGGCGGGATATTTGGGCTGCATCGGTTAAGGTTTTTAATGCTGCAATTGAAAAGATATATAAAGGAAAAAGAAGAATAAACTGGTTAGAAATTTATGCCGGTGAAAAATCGTACAACATCAATGGAGAATGGTTGCCTCAAAAAACACTTGATATTATTAAAGAATATTGTGTTGCAATAAAAGGACCGCTTACCACTCCCGTGGGTGGGGGAATTCGTTCAATTAATGTAGCCTTACGCCAGGAGCTTGATTTATATGTTTGTTTGCGGCCGGTACGATATTTTAAAGGTGTTCCTTCTCCTGTGAAGGATCCATCAAAAACAGATATGGTAATATTTCGTGAAAATACGGAAGACATTTATTCAGGTATTGAATGGAACCAGGGATCGCCCGAAGTTAAAAAAATCATTGATTTTCTTCAAAATGAAATGAACGTAAAGAATATCAGATTTCCTGAAACATCATCTATTGGAATTAAACCTGTATCAAAGGAAGGTTCTGAACGTCTCATCAGGGCTGCAATAGAATTTGCCATAAACCACAAAAAACCTTCTGTTACTTTAGTGCATAAGGGAAATATTATGAAGTTTACTGAAGGTCAGTTTAAAAACTGGGGATATGAACTTGCAGAAAGGGAATTTAGCAATCAGACATTTACCTGGACTCAATACGACAAAATCTCAAAAAATGATGGGAATATGGTGGCTGATAAAAAATTAAAGGAAGCTCAAAATTACGGAAAAGTTATTATAAAAGATTGTATAGCCGACGCATTCCTGCAACAAATATTACTTCGGCCAGCTGATTATTCTGTTATTGCAACTTTAAATCTCAACGGAGATTATATTTCCGATGCACTAGCCGCTATTGTTGGAGGTATAGGCATTGCTCCGGGAGCAAATATTAATTATTTAACCGGACATGCAATTTTTGAAGCAACACATGGAACAGCTCCAAAATACGCTGATCAGGACAAGGTAAACCCAGGATCATTGATCCTTTCAGGAGTAATGATGTTTGAATATTTGGGTTGGCAGGAAGTTGCCAATCTTATTGTTAAAGGACTTGAAACTTCAATACTAAAAAAAAGAGTTACTTACGATTTCGAAAGACTTATGGAAGGTGCAACTCTTTTAAAATGTTCTGAGTTTGGAGATGAGATAATAATGAATATGTAAAATACCAAAATATAAATGGGTTGGTTAATTTGGCCAACCCATTTATATCTATTGTATAATGCATTTGGCAGTTTTTATTGTTTTATCACCCCTGACATTAAGAAAATAAATTCCTTTTGGCATAGTTTTCAGATCTAAATGCATTTGCATTTCCCCGGTTTCCTTTTTAATCTGATTGCTGTAAACCTTTTTACCTGTAATATCAAATAAATTAATAGATAAATTTTCATTAAAATGAGAAGAATATTTTAATAAGGCAATTCCATTATTTGGATTAGGAAAGACGTTAATACTTGCGTCTTCAGTAAAAATATTATTGATTTTATCTATTACCAAAGTATCAGTAATTGTTAAATAAAAAGTTCCGGTATCTCCGCCGGCACTTCCATCTACTTGAATCCAATATGTTTTACCGGGAGTTAACGATTTAAGTGCCAATGATGCTTCAGCATAACCCTGATAATCATCATTTGCACCAATTAAGTCTGCCTTTTTAATATTTGTACAGGTATCAGAATTATAAACAGCAATCTGATCATCAAATCCGACCGTTTCAATAAATACATGGCCACTTGAAGGAGCAATCATTTTAAACCACACACTGTTTTGTAATCCACCTTCGTTACACCAGTTCATGGGACAAGAGCAGCAAGTATCTGTGGGGTAAGGTTCATTCGGTTGAACAGTGGCCTGATCATTGTTGTATGGACCGTTGGTACCTATATTAAGCTTGATAGCAGAACACATATCGTCATTTGAAGGTGGTTGTTTTATTAATATGTCAAATAAGGTGGTGGTTGAACAGCTTCCCTGGCTGGCAATAACACTACATTTATATTTTCCTGCCTTGCCTGTAAGAAGTACTTCATTTCCGGTATATGCAGATAAATTTGCATTAGATGACCAATTATAATTATCTGCATCTGCAACTGCCAGGATCCTGGCTGTATCTCCTAATTTTATAAAAGCTGGCCCCGCTATTAAAGTGGTTATCTGATTCACTAATTTATATTCTTTTGTTATTGAATTAGTGCCATTTGCTCCTTTTACAGTAAGAGTTGCCCGTCGAAGGCCGGGTTGGGCACCTGCTAAAAATTTTACTTTATGTGAACCTATACCGGTATCTGTTGAAGAAATTGCATCTTTTCCAAAATCCCAAACATAACTAAATATGTCGCCTGAGGACTTATCAGTAAATTGAACAGAATCACCGGAACATACTTCAAACTTGTCGGTTTCAAAATTTGCCTTTGGTCCCATCGAATTAACACAATAAGCATGAATGAATAAATTTGCCTGCCAACCGTCAATATCTGAACCAAGTGGTTGGTAGGTTCCACCATTTAACAATACCCATTGCTTTCCGGATGGTTGAATAAACGGATTTGCAAAATCAGGGCTAAATAATTCGAGAGGGATTGGTAAACGGTTTCCGGGAGTATTATAAATTACCCGGATAGTAAAAGTGCCATTAACAATAGTTGGCATGTCAAAAGTATAAAAACCGGGCGATTGACAAGGCTTTGATGTGAAATCAGAAAGAAGGTGCCCCGATTTATCAAATACATCAATATTTACGGTTGAACCAGTCATAGATAAAAATGTTCCGACCTTTGTAAGGTATTGTTGGTGTGGGGTAGTGAATTTAACAATTGCGGCTGCCTGTTCATTGATATTGTCTCCATAAAAGCTCACTAACCCAACATGGGCATAATTATACATGGTATCAATAGATCCTATCTCCCATCTGACAGGATAATATGAAACCGGATTTAATACCTTTGAATCCATGTAAGAAATATAAAAATAGCCATTATCCCCGAAGGCTGTAGTCCATTGATTTTTTACAATCCAGGCTCCTTTAACCGGGGCTTTGGTAACTTTTGTATCGTCCCATCCGGCAATTACCACTTCATGATTGGGACTCGCATTCCCATTATAATAATATGTATTATTAAGGTCCTTGCTATACGAATTATCATCCCAACACATTACAGTTGTAACTGCGCCATAATCCTTAAGAACTTGTTTAATATAATTTCTTTTATTGTAAACCCACCGGACTTCCGGAACAAAAGCCAAAACAGGCAATCCTGAAATACAATTGTACTCATTTGTATTGTATGGATCACTCGATTCATCAAGTGGGCCTTGAAGCTTTGTAAAATAACCCATAGACATTATATCGTTTCCTCCCTGGCCATACTTTGAAAGATATCCATGACATGTTGCTAAGTTTTGCTCAGATAAGTTCTTTTCACCAAATCCTTTAACCATCCATTCCGATTCAATTGCACCCATAGCTGCAAATGTCCAGCAATTACCACCAAACCTTCCGGCACCCTGATCTTTTACAACTGACACATTTCCGGTTTTCCTAAGATCAAAAATGGAATCAAAACCAATTGCTGCACTTTTTAAATTACTTTCATCAATTTTAATAGAAGAATAATATTCAGGAAGCTGTATAACAGGAGGAATATAACCATATAAACTATCTGAAACACCTGAAATTCCTTGTTTATGCTTTTTCATATACTCAATGTACTCAGGGTTTATCCGTGAAAGATGTTTATTTAGTTGGGCATTTCCTATAATTACAGGAAAAATCAATAAAATAATTATAACATATACTCGGTGCATTTTCATTTTATTTAAATTAATAATTTATTCCTGGATAACATAGCATATACAAAGTTATTAAAACCATTATTATATACACATAAACACCAAGAAAGAAAAATAATAAAGATTTTAATAATAAATTGCTAAGATAAAAATAATAATTCTTCAAAAAATGTTGATTTATAGTATTTCTTAAAATTCTATTATTTTCAGCATATCCAACTTTTATAACTAAGCATAAATAAGATGAACTAAAAAATTATAATTTTGCGGGATTAATTTCGAATACTATTATAAAATAAATAAAATGAGTTTCGTACAAAGTTTTTTTCAGAAATATTTTGGAACTAAATCCGACAGAGATATCAAAGAAATTGAACCACTTGTTTCAAAAGCGCTGGAGGAATATGAAAAATTGAAGAATATTTCCAATAATGAATTGCGTGCTTTAAGTGATGAACTTAAAATAAAGGTTCGTTCAAGTGTCATAAATGAAACTCAACAAATAGAAGCTCTTAAAACTAAAATTGAAGATCCGGAGCTCGATATAAAAGAGAAAGAGCGTCTCTATGAACAAATTGAAAAAATAGAAGAACTAATAGATAATATTCTTAAAAACGTTCTTAATGAAATTCTTCCACAAGCTTTTGCAATAATAAAAGATACTGCCCGTCGGTTCTATGAAAATGAAGAAGTTGTTGTTTTGGCTACAGATTTTGACCGTAATCTTGCCGCTACCAGGAGCAGTATAAAAATTATTGATGATAAAGCAATTTTTTTGAACCGTTGGATGGCAGGTGGAAATGAAATCAAGTGGGACATGATTCATTACGATTGCCAGTTGATCGGTGGTGTTGTCCTTCACCAGGGAAAAATTGCAGAAATGGCAACAGGTGAAGGTAAAACACTTGTGGCTACCCTTCCGGTGTTCCTAAATGCTCTTGCTGGTCGTGGAGTCCATATCGTTACTGTTAACGACTATCTTGCAAAACGAGACTCTGAATGGATGGGAACCCTGTACGAATTTCATGGACTTTCTGTCGACTGTATAGATAAACATCAACCCAACTCTGATGCACGTCGTAAAGCTTATCTGGCAGATATCACTTTTGGGACTAATAATGAATTTGGCTTTGATTACCTGCGCGACAATATGACCGGTAATCCTGAAGAACTGGTACAACGAACCCATAATTATGCTATAGTAGACGAAGTCGACTCTGTACTAATTGACGATGCCAGAACACCATTAATCATTTCAGGTCCTGTATTTAAAGGAGAAAACCAGGAATTTGAGACATACAGGCCTAAGGTGGAAACCCTTGTTAATGCTCAAAAAAAGTTGGTAACGCAAATTCTTGCTGATGCTAAAAAAGCCAATGATGCTGGCGACAAAGAAAAAGCCGGCTTATTTCTTATCCGCGCCTTTAAAGGATTGTCTAAAAGTAAGGCCTTAATAAAATATCTTAGTGAAGAAGGCAACAAAGCTTTAATGCTTAAGACGGAAAACTATTACATGCAGGATAATAACAAACAAATGCATATTGTTACTGATGAACTTTACTTTGTAATTGATGAGAAAAATAACAGCATAGAACTTACTGATAAAGGTATCGATTTAATTACATCCTCTTCTGAGGATGCTTCATTTTTTATTTTACCGGATATTGGTTCAGAAATTGCCGATATTGAAAAATTGACAATATCTGCTGAAGAAAAGTTTGAAAGAAAAGAAAAAATGCTTCAGGATTATGCAATAAAATCGGAACGCGTTCATACTGTGAACCAACTGCTCAAAGCGTATACTTTATTTGAAAAGGATGATGAATATGTGGTCATAGAAAATAAAGTGAAAATTGTTGATGAACAAACAGGCCGTATTCTTGAAGGCCGAAGATATTCTGAAGGACTGCATCAGGCTATTGAAGCAAAAGAACATGTACAGGTTGAAGCGGCAACACAAACTTTTGCAACCATTACACTTCAAAATTATTTCAGGATGTATAAAAAACTGGCTGGCATGACAGGTACCGCTGAAACAGAAGCCGGGGAATTCTGGAATATCTATAAATTAGATGTAGTGGTTATTCCTACAAATAAAAATGTTATCAGAAACGATTCCGACGATAAAGTCTATAAAACCAAGCGTGAAAAGTACAACGCTGTTATAGATGAAATAGTGAATCTTATCGATGTAGGAAGACCGGTATTGGTGGGTACAACCTCAGTCGAAATATCCGAGTTGTTGAGCAGGATGCTTAAAATCAAAGGAATTAAGCATAATGTACTTAATGCCAAATTACACCAGAGAGAAGCTGAAATAGTTGCAGAAGCTGGTAAATCGAGGACAGTAACCATAGCTACCAATATGGCCGGTCGTGGTACCGATATTAAATTGTCAGAAGAAGTCCGTTTAGCAGGGGGTTTAGCTATAATTGGAACAGAACGCCATGAATCACGGCGTGTGGACAGGCAGTTGCGCGGACGTTCAGGTCGTCAGGGAGACCCTGGTTCATCTCAGTTTTTTGTTTCTCTCGAAGATGATCTTATGCGGCTTTTTGGTTCCGACAGAATCGCATCAATAATGGACCGAATGGGTATTAAAGAAGGAGAAGTTATTCAACATTCCATGATTTCAAGATCTATTGAAAGAGCCCAGAAAAAAGTAGAAGAAAACAACTTTGGCATTCGCAAAAGATTGCTCGAGTACGACGACGTAATGAATTCTCAAAGAGAGGTTATTTACAAAAGAAGGCTTCATGCTTTGTTTGGCGAACGTCTCAGCCTCGATATTTCAAATATGATGTTTGATATTTGTGAAAACATCGTAAGTGAATTGTATGAAAGTGTAGATTATGAAGAATTTAACCTGGAGGTTATAAAATTATTGTCGATAGAAGCACCAATTAAAGAAAGCGAGTATTTGAAAATCTCTGGAACAGAACTTATAGAAAAGCTTTTTGCAGAAGTTTGGAATAATTATCGCCGTAAAAGTGTTGCTTTGGCCAAACAGGCGTATCCCGTTGTTAAAGAGGTCTACGAAAAACAATCAGGCCAGTACGAAAATATTGTTGTTCCCATCAGCGATGGTTTGAAAGTTTATCAAATTATAACAAACCTGAAAAAGGCATATGAAACCCAGTGCCAGGAACTTGTTAAATCCTACGAAAAAACAGCCATATTGTTGACAATCGATGACGCATGGCGTGACCATTTACGTGAAATGGATGACCTGAAACAATCAGTTCAAAATGCTGCTTATGAACAAAAGGATCCGTTATTGATATACAAATTCGAATCCTTTGAACTTTTCAGGACTATGGTTGAGAATATTAATAAACATGTAGTTTCAATGCTGATTAAGGGAAATATTCCTTTAACTGACCCCAGCATTGTTCAACGGGCCCAAGCTCCCAGAAAAACCGATTTAAGTAGATTTGCATTAAGCAAAAGTGAAGCATCTTCATCAATAAGCAGAAATTCACAAAATGATCAGACAAATCGTGAACCTCAAAAAATTCAACCTGTGCGAATAGAAAGGAAAATTGGAAGAAATGAACCGTGTCCGTGTGGCAGTGGAAAAAAATATAAAAATTGCCATGGCGTAAATGCAGAAGTACGAAATTAATTCATTTTATTTCTCAACATTAGTAAGTATCTCAATTGCCTGTGACTGGCTACCATCGGGATTACGCTTAAATACAATGTAATCTGAGTTCATTCTAATCCAACTACCGTTTACATGCCTCAGCCGAATAACACAAGAATAATGGTTTTGAGATTCGTCGGCTACTATTTTTTTCCGTTCTTCAATTTTGGACCGGTCTTCAGGATGGTAAAAATTCAATTCCTCTTTACTATGAAGTTCCTGGAGTTCCTTGTGTTTGTAACCCAACAACCGGTTGTAATTTTGATTATACCAGAGCAAATTTTTCCGGTTTAAATCTTTAATCGAAACGATTATATGAAGGCTGTTAATTATTTCTTCAAGGAAATTTATTTGATCGTAAAGTAAAAGGTTATTATCCGATAAAGCGCCTATCATATCTTTTAGATAGATATTGTATTTATTTATTTTCTCATTTTCTTTAACCAGTTCAATGTGTTTTGCCTTAAGTTTCTCAATATTTCGAATTGTTTCATTAAAACGGGCCAGGTAAATGTTTTCATCCATTATCCGTTTTGCTTCTTCTAAAAACCGTTTTTCCTGTTTCCTGGCCATATTAAAAATTTAGTTATTATGGTTTCAATAAAAAACCATTAAAACTTCTGCTTTAATCAAATATAAATAAAAATTTGATTAGTCAAAGAATATTTTTAACAAATTTGATAAAATTATGTAAATCATATTATATTGATTATGATATTATTATAAATAATTTCATCTTTTACAATACTAATAATGAATATTAATTGAATAGTCAATTCTATTACCGATTTTAATTTTAATTTGAAGGACTTTTAATCTTTGAATGATGTTTTTTAATTTTAGGCTGGAATAATAACCGAATATATTATTAAGAATTTTTGATAATAATGAGAATTCATATACTTTAGATTCCGATTTAAATTAAATACAAATTATTCTAATTCAGATTTACTTTTAAATCTAATTAAATTATGCCATATCTGTCGTGCAAATATATGGGATTGGATTTATGTAGTCCTCTAATAATGAACATCTCAGGTCTTTCAGATAAAATTGAAGTATTAAAAGAATTACAAGATTGTGGCGCTGGGGCAATAAGATTAAAATCTCTTTTTGAAGAAGAAATAGATTTTCAGGAAGGCCGAATTATCGATTTAGAACCTCTATCCTGCCCTGAAGCTGACGATTACAGAAAATATTATTCGCGCGAAAATTCCGTCATCGATTATATTAAAATTATAAAAACAGCAAAAAAGGAAATTTCAATACCCGTTATTGCAAGCATTAATTGTATTGGACCCGGAGATTGGATTAATTGTTTAAAAGAAATTGAATTAGCAGGTGCAGATGCAATTGAACTGGAGGTATTTCTTTTCCCTGACGATAAAGATTTTAAAGCCGAAGATTATGAAAGAATTTTATTTGATGTTGTTACTAAGGTAGCTTTTACAACTAAAATTCCATTAACTGTAAATTTGAGTCCTTATTTTACTAATCTTATTTATATTGTAGATCAATTGTTTTACAGAGGTGTCAATAA
>Ga0265323_10000673_pt1 | contig 18612 bp, 12 predicted proteins | sample 41225metaG_FD_193580 | JGI IMG/M metagenome (GOLD analysis project Ga0265323, IMG submission 193580) | Rhizosphere microbial communities from Carex aquatilis grown in University of Washington, Seatle, WA, United States - 4-12-25 metaG | ecosystem: Host-associated > Plants > Roots > Rhizosphere...
ATCAGCGGCTTGGGCAACAGCTACCCCTTCGAGAGGAACGCTTCGTCGGTGTACCAGTACGCGGGCGACATCTCGTTGCTCAAGGGAATCCACACGTTGAAATTCGGGTACGACGCGCGCAGGTATCCGGTGCAGCTCTGGGACCCGCAGCAGCTCGGCATCAGTTCCAACTCGCAGCTCTTCACCGGCGGGCCGAATCCCACTTCGCAGGCTTCCAATTCCGGCGCCGGCGTTGCGGACCTGCTGCTGGGAGCCGTCAGCGTCAACAGCGGGTACGCGCCGCCCACGCACTCGCACCATTATTACTTTGGCTGGTACGCGCAGGACACCATGCGCGCCACGGCCAAGCTGACCTTGACCTTCGGCCTTCGCGCCAGTTACGAAACCGCCGACGAGGAAGACCAGAACAACCTGAATTACCTCGACCTCACGTCGCCTTCGCCGATCGCCGGCAAGGTTCCCGGGTTTCCCAATCTGGTGGGAGGCGTGGGAATACCGGGATTGAACGGAACCAGCCGCCTGCTGCAGAACTCGCGCGGCGTCCATTTCGATCCGCGGTTGGGAGTCGCGTATCAACTGAATCCGAAGACCGTGATTCACTCGGGCTTCGGCGTTTTCCACCATCCCCAGGCAGCTTGGGAGCAGTACCCCAATGCGCTCGGGGTCACGCGATCCTCCAACTCGATCGTCGCGCAATCTAACGGCGTGATGCCGTTGTTCAATTTGAGCAATCCGTTTCCGCAAGGCCTCCCGACTCCTTATGGGAACTCGGCCGGACTGGGGATTTCCCTGGGGCAAAACGTGGCCGGTCCGCTGCACACCGAAGACGCTCCGTATCAGGCCAACTGGTCCTTCGACGTGCAGCGCCAGTTGCCCTTCGGCATGGTGCTCACTGCGGCCTACGTCGGCAACGTGGGCGTGCACCTGTTCACGCCGATCCAAATGAACCAGATTCCCGATGCCGATCTCGCGCTGGGGTCGAAACTCATCAGCGTGGTGACGAATCCGTTCTACGGCGTCATCACCGACCCGAGCTCCACCCTGAGCCTGGCTACGGTGCAGTATAACCAGTTGCTGCGCCCATTCCCACAGTTCTTAAACTTCAAGCCGATCAACATGGGCGCGGGACACTCGGACTACAATGCCCTGCAGGCCAACCTCGAGAAGCGCTTCTCGCAGGGCCTGGAGCTGCTGGTGGGGTACACGCGCAGCAAGGCCATCGACAACGTCGGCGAGATGACCAGCGTCGCGGGCACGCGGAACGGATTCCAGGATAACTACTGCTTCGCCTGCGACCGCTCGGTGTCGGACCAGGACGAGCCCTTCTCCATGCGTGCGATGATGCACTACGAACTGCCGTTCGGGCCGCACAGGCCCATGCTGCAGAAGGGCCCGGCCGCGGCGATCCTGGGCGGATGGTCGATCGGCGGCGTCTACATCCTGGATTCGGGACGTCCCCTCGCGGTTTCCTCGACCAACAACTCGCAGTCTCTTGGCGGCGGCACCGGCATGCGGGCCAACGCGACAGGCGTTTCTCCGATACTGCCGGGAGGCTCCCAGATCTGCAATAACTGCCTCTACTTCAACACCGCGGCATTCTCCCAGACCCCATCGTATGCTTTCGGAAACCTGAGCCGGTATGTGCCGGGCTTATACAATCCGCCGTCGTACAACGTGGACGCGCTGATGGAAAAGAGCACCCGAATCCGCGAAGGCTTGAACCTGACGTTCCGCGCGGAGTTGTTCAACGCGCTGAACACGGTGGACTTCTCCGGCCCGACCACCAGCGTCACCTCGTCCACCTTCGGAAAAATCACTCTCAGCCAAAGCAACACGGCCCGGCAGGTGCAGTTCAGCCTGCGGTTGAAATTCTAACCGGTCCATAAGGAGCAACCATGTATCGCATCGCTTCATTCCTGCTGCTGGCATCCGCCGCCTGGTGCGCGGACGCCATCTACGTCAACGGCACGGTTATCACCGTCGACCCCGCGAAGCCCAACGCCGAGGCCTTCGCGGTAACCAACGGCCGCTTCTCCGCCGTGGGAAGCAACGCCGAGATCCGCAAACTCGCCACGCCCGCGACCAAGGTGGTCGACCTTAAGGGCATGACCGTCACGCCCGGCTTCAACGACGTGCACCTGCACCCCACTGGCGTGTTCGACGAGGATTCGCCCTACTATACGCCGTGGCTCGGGCCGGAGAAGGTCCACAACATGGATGAGCTGATCGCCGCGCTCAAGGCCAAGGCGGACAAGACGCCCAAGGGACAGATGGTCAGGGGCACGCGCTATCAGGACTCTAAGCTCGGCCGCCACCCGACGCGCTACGATCTCGACAAGGCCTCGACCGAACATCCCATCAGCATCAGCCACTCCTCGGGCCACATCACCGTGGTGAATTCGTACATCCTGAACGCTTCCGGCATCACGAAAGAAACCAGGGACCCGCCCGGCGGCTCCTTCGACCGCGACCCCGACGGCACGCCTAACGGCGTCATTCGCGAATCCGCGGGGGGATTGCTGCGGAGCGGCGGCGGGCGCGGCGAGGGAGGCCGGATTCCGCCGGAGGTCAATCTGGAAGCCCACGTCCGGTGCTTCCGCCAATATGCCGAGCGCGGCATCACCAGCGCCGGAATCGCCGGCGGTAGCCCGGAGTCCTTCCGCATGTATAGATCCGTGCAGGACGCCGGCGGTCCGGTTCGCATCGGCTTCATGTACTCCGCCGGCAGCTTTTCCGCCTTGCAGGCCGTAGGCCTGAAGAGCGGCTTCGGCGACGACATGTTGCGGATGACGTCCCTCAAGGTCTTCCACGGCAATTCGATGAGCGGACGCACCTGCTGGCTGTCAGAAGAGTACTCCGATCAACCGCGTTACTTCGGTATCCCTCCGGCGCGAACACAGGACGCTCTCGATAAGTCGTTCGAAGCCATGCACAAGGCCGGCTTCCAGATCGCCACGCACTCCAACGGCGACCGCGAAATCGACATGGTCCTCACCGCCATCGAGCGCGCCCAGGCCGCCAACCCGCGGCCCGATGCACGCCATCGCATCGAACACGCCAGCGTCATGACCCAGCCGCTGCTCGACCGCGCCAGGAAGGCCGGCGTCATCCTGGTGTTTCACTCCTATATGTGGGAGCACGGCGACAAGCTGGCCTCATACGGCGAGAAGCGCCTGGCCATGATCCACCCCTACCGCACCGCCATCGACATGGGAATTCACGTCGCCGGGCATTCCGATTCCACCGTATCCGCCGCAGACCCGCTCTTGCGCATCCAGGACATGGTCACCCGCAAGGGCGAGAACGGCGTGGGCTACGGCGTGAACCAGCGCGTGGGCGTGGAAGAGGCCATCAAGGTGTGGACGCTGGACGGCGCCTACGCCACCTTCGAAGAGCAGAACAAGGGATCGATCACGCCGGGCAAGCTGGCCGATTTCGCGGTGCTGCGCAAGGACCCGCGCAGGGTTTCCGCCGATACCATCAAGGACATCGTTGTGGACGGCACCTACGTGGGCGGAAAGAACGTCTGGCAGGCACCGGCCACCATGAAGGCTGTGGTGCACCATTACGACGACGCAATTGCTTACGGCGATGGCGACGAAGAGGAAAACTTAGACCATGACGAGTGGTAAACTGCTTTTCACACCCGGTCCGCTCTCGACCAGCACCACGGTGAAGGCCGCCATGATGCACGACGCGGGCTCGCGCGACCGTGAGTTCCTGGACACCGTGGCGGCCATCCGCGCCCGGCTGCTGGCGCTCGGCGGAGCTCCCTCGCCCAGGCAGGGCGGCGAGTACGAATGCGTGCTCATGCAGGGTAGCGGCACTTTCGCGATTGAGTCGGTGATTTCCTCGGCCATCCCGCGCGGCGGCAAGCTGCTGGTGCTGGTGAACGGCGCCTACGGGCGCCGCATGGCGAAAATGGCGCGGGTCCACGGGATCGAGACCGAAACCGTGGATGTGCCGGAGAACCGCCGGATCTCGCCCGAAGCCGTGGCCCGCCGCCTGGCCGCTTCCCCCGGCGTCACCCACGTGGCGGTGGTCCATTGCGAGACCACCACTGGCATTCTTAATCCCATCGAAGCGATCGGCGCGGCGGCGGAACGGGCCGGCACGGTCTACATCGTGGATGCTATGAGCAGCTTCGGCGCCCTACCCGTGCACCTTGCCGCCTCGCGCATCGATTTCCTGATTTCCTCGGCCAACAAGTGCATCGAGGGCGTCCCCGGCTTCGGCTTCGTGCTGGCCCGGCGCTCCCGGCTGCTCGAAGCCGAGGGGCGCGCGCGAACGCTCAGCCTCGATCTGCACGCTCAGTGGGCCGGCCTCGAAGCCGATGGCCAGTTCCGCTTCACGCCGCCCACCCACGCGCTGCTGGCGTTCCACCAGGCGCTTGTCGAATTGGAAGCGGAGGGCGGCGTCCCCGGCCGCGCCACCCGCTACGGGGCCAATCACGCGGCGCTGATGGGCGGCATGGCGGCGCTCGGCTTCCAGGCGTACCTGGCGCCCGAGGCTCAAAGCTGCATCATCACCGCGTTCCGTTACCCCGAGCATCCCTCGTTTCGCTTCGAGGAGTTCTACGCGCGCCTCAGTGATATGGGGTTCGTAATATACCCCGGCAAGCTCACCGAAGAGGCGTGCTTTCGCATCGGGACGATTGGGCGGCTGTTTCCGCCGGACGTCCACGCGCTGCTGGCGGCCATGCGGTGCGTTCTGGGCGAGATGGGCTACTCCCCGATCAGCTTGATCGATCCCACGCCGCCATTGACGGTCACGTGAATGCGCACCTTGGCCCGATCCCACTCCTCGTTGACCCAGTGGCCGTCTACCTTGTTGAGATTCTGCACGTCGATCGACCCGATCCCGCCCGAGGCTTCCGCATAGACGCCAGCCGTCGACGGCAGCCGCACCGTGGCCTCGCCCACGCCCCCGTCGATCCGGACGTTGTAATCGTGCTTGGGGTCGCCGCGCAGGTCCATCTCCAGTTGCCCCACGCCCATGTTCACCCGCACGTCGCGCAGCGGCAGGCTTCCCAGGTCGAGTTGCGCGTGTACCGCGCCACAGTTCACCGTGAGGAACAGCGGCACTTCCTGGCTCAAGCGGATATCCCACTCGTTTTTGGAGGCGCCGATAGAGCCGCCGTGCTTGCTGGGCTGGCGAAGCGTCAGGTTCCCGCGCGCGCCCTGCGGGTCGTAGCGGACCTCCGGCTTCCAGTCGGCGACAGTATAGGTGAAGTAGGCCTGAGCCAGCTTGTGCGTGCCAGTGCCCACTTTCAGGTCTCCGGCGCCCATGTTCAGATCCGCGTGCAGTTCTTCTACGCTTCCGCGCTCGAACGACTGGGCATCATATTGAGTGGGGCCGGCCCGATCCACCGTGACGGCGCAGCCGGACAGGAACAGCAGCGGGCAAAATACCCCGGCCGCGGCCGGGAGGCATCTGAAATTCATCGCGCACCCTCCAAAAATCATACGCCGGCTTGTGTACGATTGTTCCCTTGGTATTACAATAAGCGTTCCATTATGTCCGAACACTCCAAATTCCTGCTCGCCGATAGCCAGATTCCGCCGGTCTGGGTGAATGTGCTCCCCGATCTGCCCGAGCCGCTCGCCCCGCCGCTCCATCCCGCGACCCGCGCCCCGCTCACGCCGCAGGACCTGGCGCCGATCTTCCCCATGGAGTTGATCCAGCAGGAATTCTCTACCCAACGGGAAATCGACATCCCCGGCGAGGTGATGGACATATACCGGTTGTGGCGGGCCACGCCGCTCTACCGCGCCCGGCAACTGGAGAAGGCGCTGGATACCCCCGCCCACATCTATTACAAGTATGAAGGCACCAGCCCGGCCGGCAGCCACAAGCCCAACACCGCCATCGCCCAGGCTTACTACAACAAGCGCGCCGGCATACGCCGCCTGGCCACCGAAACCGGCGCCGGCCAGTGGGGCAGCGCCCTGTCGCTGGCCTGCCAGCTATTCGGCATGGAATGCACCGTGTACATGGTGCGCGTCAGTTACGACCAGAAGCCGTACCGCCGCATGATGATGAACGTCTGGGGGGCGGAGGTCTTCGCCAGTCCCAGCCAGCACACCAATTCCGGCCGCGCCGTCCTGGCCGCCCATCCGGATTCACCCGGTAGCCTGGGAATCGCCATCAGCGAAGCCGTCGAGGATGCCGCCACCCACGACGATACCAATTACTCCCTGGGCAGCGTGCTCAACCACGTCCTGCTGCACCAGACCGTGATCGGGCAGGAAGCCAAGTTGCAAATGGCGATGGCCGGCGAAGAGCCCGACGTGGTGATCGGCTGCTTCGGAGGCGGCAGCAACTTCGGCGGCCTGGCGCTGCCCTACGTGCTGGACCGCCTGGCGGCCCGCAAAGACGGCCGCAAGGCCCCCCGCATCGTCGCCGTCGAGCCCACCGCCTGCCCCAGCCTGACCCGTGGCAGCTTCGCTTACGATTTCGGCGATCTCGCCAAGCTCACCCCATTGGTGAAAATGTATACACTGGGGCACGATTTCGTCCCCCCCGGCATCCACGCTGGCGGCCTGCGGTATCACGGCGCCTCTCCCCTCATCAGCCACCTGGTGCATCTCGGCGAGATTGACGGCAAAGCGTATACCCAGCTTCCGGTCTTCCAAGCCGCCGTCCAGTTCGCCCGGACCGAGGGCATTCTTCCGGCTCCCGAATCCTCCCACGCCATTCGCGCCGCCGTCGACGAAGCCCTTGCAGCTAAAGAGGAAGGCCGCCACAAGACGATCCTCTTCTGCCTCAGCGGGCACGGCCATTTCGACCTGGCCGCCTATGAGAACTACCTTTCGGGCAAGCTGCAGGATTATGCCTACCCCGGTCGCAATATCGACGAGGCCCTGGCGGATCCCACCCTTTGAGGATGGGTGTACGCCAGAGCCCTAAGTACTAGGCAAAATCTGAACTGGAATACCCTCATTACAGGGGTTGTCTCGGGCTAGGGAGGGTGTTAGACTCGTCATGGATGGGCTAGTACCAGGGCGGCCCATTGTAGGAAATTGAAGATGCTGGCGAGCATTCTCATTATCGCATTTTCGGCGGTCCTGTTCGTTTACTGGTTCCGCGCCACCTGCGGGCTCCTCCTGCGGAATCATGCTGAACAGTCCGCTGCCGCGTCGATCCCCGCCAGTGATCAATTCAGCTACCAGCAAGTTCAGATGATGCTTAAGACGGAACTGGAACTTGGCTCGCTGCATCGTCAATTGAACCACGACTTCCGTGTGCTCACCTACCTGCGGCAGCACGCCGCAACCCTGGAATCCGGCTCCCTTGAAGATCGCCTCCTGATCCTGGATTATCGGATCATGCAGTGGTACTTCCGGCTCATCAACACCGCCCTCCCCACCCAGGCTCGCAACGCCCTGTCGGAGATGGCCACGGTCGTCGGTGTGCTGGCCTACAGGCTGGGAACGCAAACCGGCGCGTAGGAAGCCCGCACCGCCAATTCAAGTCCCATCACTACCCGCCACAAGACAGTTCCCCGCAGCCCGTTGCGAGCGCCCCCAAGCCATTCGCGACCGGACCTTGCCCCTACTTCTCCCCCGCCTGCCCGTACGTCGCCGTCGGCCCGTGCTTGCGGAAATGGTGCTTCCGCCGCAATTCCTCCGCGATCGGCACTGCGGCCGGGTTGATCGCCAGCGTCTGCCACGCGATGTTTGCCAACTCCTCGACGATCACCGCGCTGTGCACCGAATCCGCCGCCGACCGGCCCCAGCAGAATGGCCCGTGGCTGGCCACCAGAACCCCCGGACATCCCAGCGCCTCGCGGCCCCCCAGGGTGCGCACAATCGCCTCGCCGGTGTTAGCCTCGTACTCGGATTCGATCTCCTCCAGCGTCAGCGGCGCCGTCACCGGAATCGCGCCGAAAAAGTAGTCCGCGTGCGTGGTGCCGAAACAGGGGATCTCGCGCACCGCCTGCGCCCACGCCGTCGCATGGCTCGAATGCGTGTGTGCCACGCCGCCGATGGTGGGAAACGCGCGGTACAGCGCCGCGTGCGTCGCCAGGTCCGAGGACGGCCGCAGCCTGCCCTCCACCACCTTGCCGTCCAGATCGGCAATCACCATGTCCGCCGCCGTCATCCGGTGGTACGGCACGCCGCTCGGCTTGATTGCGATCAGGCCGTGCTCCCTGGATACGCCGCTCACATTGCCAAACGTGTAGATCACCAGGCCGCGCCGCACCAGCTCCAGATTGGCTTCCAGGACTTCTTCTCTCAGGGATTCCAGCATGGTCTTATGCTCTCACGCTCGCGCCTGGGCGGCAATCCGCCGCAACTCCGGCAGTACGTCGCCGATCGCCACCGCCGACGAATCCCTCCGCCCCAAGCCGAAGTAGAGCTTGCGATACAGCGCGAACACCTCGGCGCTGCGGGCCGCTTCGGCGGGCTGCGGCTCCACGGTGGCAAACCCCGGGCATAGCGCGTCCTGGGCCTCTTCGATGGTCGTGAATGCACCCGCCGCCAGAAACGCCACGATGGCCGATCCCAGGCTGGTCACCTCGCCCTTCGGCACCAGAATCGGCTTGCCCATCACGTTGGCGTACACCTGGTTCAGCACCGCGTTCTTTTGCGGAATGCCGCCGCCGTTGATCACCCGCCGCACCGCCACGCCGTGCTCCTCGAAACGCTCCAGAATCACCCGCGTGTGGAACGCCGTCCCTTCGATGGCCGCGAACAGCTCGTCCTGCGCCGTGTGCGTCAGGCGCCAGCCCAGCGACACGCCGCCCAATTCGGGATTCACCAATACCGTGCGGTCGCCGTTGTCCCAGGTGAGGCGTAGCAACCCCGTCCCGCCCGCGCGGTACTGCTCCAACCCCCGCGACAACTCCGCCACGCTCGATCCGGCGCGCCGCGCGATGGCTTCGAAAATGTCGCCCGTGGCCGAAAGCCCGGCCTCGATCCCGGCGTATGCCCAGTGAATCGATCCCGGCACCACGCCGCACACGCCGGGGATCAGCGCGGGCTTCTCGCCGATGGCCATGATGCAGGTGGAGGTGCCCACCACGTTCACCACATCGCCCATCCGCACGCCCGCCCCCAGCGCGTCCCAGTGCGCGTCGAAGGCGCCCACCGGAATGGGGATGCCGGCGCGCAGGCCCAGCGTCGCGGCCCACTCGGCGCTCAAATGCCCGGCGATCCTGTCGGAGGTCTCGTACCGCCCCGCCAGCTTCTCGCGCACGCCCGCCAGAAGGGGATCCACGCTGACCAGGAAGCTCTCGGGCGGGAGGCCGCCGCCCGCCGCCCGCCACATCCACTTGTGCCCCATGGCGCACACGCTGCGCGCCGCCTGGGCCGGATCGGTGACGCCGCACAGCACCGCCGCCGCGTAGTCGCAATGTTCGAAGGCGCTGGCGAACCGCGTGCGCTTCTCGGGGTTGTGGCGCAGCCAGTGCAGCAGCTTGGCCCAGCCCCACTCGGAGGAGTAGATGCCGCCGCACCAGTCGATGGCCTCCAGGCCTTGCTCGCGCGCCGCACGGGTGATCTCGGCGGCTTCCTGCCACGCCCGGTGGTCGCACCACAGGTAGTAGTCGTCCATCGGCTGCATGTGGTCATCCACTGGGATTACGGTGCTCCCGGTCGTGTCGAGCGCCATGGCCTCGATCGCCCGCCCGTCGATCCCCGCCGCCGCGATGGCCCGCCGCATGGCCGCCTCTAGCGCCGTCATGTGGTCGGCGTGGCTCTGCGTGGCGTGATCGGGATCTTCCTTCTTGCGCAGCAGCGGGTACTCGCCCACGCCCGCCCCGAGCCGCCCCCTGGCACTATGGAAAATGGATACGCGAACGCTCAGGGTGCCGAAATCGACACCGGCTACGATGCTCATGAGAACCTCCGGACACCGGAAACCACTCCCGCACAGTCGGGGCTCCGGACAGAGCCCGAGCGTGCGCGAGCGATGTGGAATTAGCTGTGCTGGTGAACCGTCCAGCCCATGTACCGCACCGTGGCTTCGCGAACCGCGCTGGCCACCGGCGCCAGGTTGGCCGCCACGTGGTGCTCGAACCCGTGCAGGCAGATGAACCGCAACAGGTCCTGCAGCCGCGGAATGTGCACCACGCCCGCGCCGCCGAAGGTCTCCAGCGGATCGTCGGTGAACTCCGCGTTCCCCACGTAGCCCTGGATGCGCCCTTCCTTGTCGTTGGTCGAGAAGCGCGCGAAGCTCATCGGTCCCGGCTTCACCAGGCCGACGCAGGTCCCGTAGGTATTCTCGCGGCCCACCGTCCCGGCGATGATCGCCTGGAAGTCCATCTTCGCTTCCCGGAAGAAGTGCTTGGGAAGGTTGCTGCAATGGAAGCAGACGGCCTTGTCGGGATCCTCGCCGTAGTTGTTGTTCCAGTCCAGCAGAGCGCTGGGCGTTCCCGACGCCAGTTGCAGCGCGTGCATGCCCACCACGCCGCAGATGTCCACTTCGCAGGCGCTGCTCATGAGATTCTCGCTCATCATGCTCATCACCGTGCAGGGCACCACGCCGAAGTACTCCTCGAGCGATGTCCAGCACTGCACCGCGCTGATGGTGGTCTGCGTCTGCTCCATCCACTCGTCGATCACCGCGCCCAGTTTCGCCATCTTCATCAGGGCTTCGGCCGGAACCTGTTCGGTGGAGACGTACTTGTGAATGGCCGCCAGCTTGGCCTGCGCCGCCGGCGCCGCGTCCGCCATGCGCGCAATGCGCCCCAGGATCTCGGAAAGGTCGATGGTCTCGACTGAGATCCCCGCGCCCTCCAGCAGTTTCTCGCTGTAGCGAACCGTGTTGAACGCCGCCGGCCGCGCGCCAATGGCGCCGATGCGCAGATTGCGCAGCCCCCGGACCACGCGGCAGGTGGCCGCGAACCAGTCCAGGTCCTTGCGGAAAATGTCCGAATCCGGAGCCTCGGTGTGGCGCGAGGTGAGCGAATAGGGAATGCCGTACTGCGCCAGGTTATTGCATGCCGACATCTTGCCGCAGAAGCTGTCGCGCCGGTCGGCGATGGTCATCCGCCCCTGGGTGTCGGGCGTCGCCTGAATCAGCACCGGCACGTTCAGACCGGCCAGCCGCAGCGTATCGGCGATGCCCCGCTCGTCGCCGAAATTCGGCAGCGTCACGATCACGCCGTCGATCGCCTCGCGATGCTTCTTGAACAGCTCCGCGCACGCCACCGCTTCGGCGCGCGTCTCCACCGCTCCGTACTTGCTGTCCTCGGGCCCCAGGGCGACCGCGCCGTAGCCGGCGGCATCGAGGGTCGCCAGCATCTCCGCCCGGCCGCTCCTGGCCAGGTGGTCCGGGAAAAACCCGCGGTTGCCGACGATCACTCCAAACGTCACCGGGCGCTTGCCATTGCTCATAAAATCAGTTCCCCTTTCGCGGAGCGAACTTGTAAGTGTAGATCGCCCCCATTATGATCAGCAGACCGCCCCACCAGATCCCCGGGTGCAGGCTATCGACGCCGTCCCAGTGCAGGTTCGCTTCCGCCCGCGCCACCGCGGCCGCCGACGGAGACACCAGATCGTAGATCCCGGCGCCGCAGATGAGGACCCCGTAGATCAGCAGCAGGGCGCCTATGAAAAACCAGATCGAAATCATGTCCGAACGTTGCATGGGTCACCTACCAGAAAATAACCTGTATCACCACGAACACCAAGGCTACCACGCCCGCCCAGAAAATCGGCCGCTGGTACACCGGCAGGTTGCCTTCGCTGGGAATCTCCGTGCAGCCGTATACCAGGCCCACCAGTTCGCTCTCCGGCTTTGGCTTGGTCAGCAGGCTCACCACCACCGTTACCACCGCGCAGATCAGTCCCGACCACAGGGCGCGGAACATGTTCTCCGCCATGTCCTTCGCGTTCGGCGACAGGGCGATGTACCGCAGGGCGCTGGGCACCTTCAGCACCCATACGTACATGCCGATGGAGGACGCCGTGCCCGCCAGCAGGCCCCAGAATCCGCCCTTCGGCGTGGCGCGCTTCCACAACATGCCCAGCAGCACCGTGGCGAACAGCGGCGCGATGAAGAAGCTGAACAGCGCCTGCACATAGTCCATGATGCTCTTGAAGTGCATCACCAGGTAGGCCGTGCCAATGCTCACCAGCACGCCCAGGATGGTGCACCAGCGGCCCACGCTCACGTAGTGGGCGTCGGTGGCATTCTTGCGGAACATGGCCCGGTAGATGTCGTAGGTCCACACCGTGGCGAAGGCGCTCACGTTGCCCGCCATCCCCGACATGAAGCCCGCGATCAGGGCCGTGATTCCCAGACCCATCAGTCCCGGTCCGCAGTAGCGGGCCAGCATGATCGGCAGCACTTCGTTGAAGCTGTGCAATACCTTGCCGTGTTTCAGGGCTTCGGTCACCGCGTCTTCGGGCACCAGGAAGTGATGGCCCGGACTGTCCAGTACCGCCAGGCCCAGCAGCCCCGGCAGGATCACGATGAACGGCACGCACATCTTGAACGCCGCCCCAATGATGGGAGCCAGTTTCGCCGCCCTCAGGTCCTTGGCCGAAATCACCCGCTGCACCACCAGGAAATCCGTGGTCCAGTAACCCATCGAGATGAACACGCCCAACCCGAATACGATGGCCACCCAGTGGATGCCCATGGGGTTGGTGGTGAACGACCCGATCGGGCCCCACAAGTGCGTGAAGTTCTGGTCCGGGAAGTTGGCGTGGATGCGCGCCACCATGCCGCTCCAGCCGCCCGCCTCCACCAGCCCGATGATGGAAATCAGCAGCGCGCCCAGCCAGATCAGCACGAACTGCAACACCTCGTTGAAGATCGCCGAAAGCAGCCCGCCCAGACCCACGTACAGTGCCACCGTGATCGACGATACCCAGATGCTGAAGTAGATGTCCCACCCCAGCACCACCTTCAGCACCAGCGCCATGGCGTACATGTTGATGCCGCTCATCAGCACCGTCATGAACCCGAACGAGATGGCCGAGAGCGCCCGCGCCGGCTCGCCATACCGCAGGCTCAGATATCCCGGCACCGAGTGGGTCTTCGAGATGTAGTAGAACGGGATCATCACGATCGCCAGGAACAGCATGGCGGGGATGGCTCCCACCCAATACCAGTGCGCGGCCAGGATGCCGTACTGATACGCCGACCCGGCCCAGCCCATCAACTCCAGCGAACCGAGGTTGGCCGCCAGGAAACTCAGCCCGGCCACCCAGGCTGTCATCTCCCGTCCGGCCAGGAAGAAGTCCTCGCCGGTCTTGGTATAGCGCTTCAGGTAGAAGCCGATCCCAAGCACGGCGATGAAATAGAGAACGATAATCGCGAGGTCGACGCTCGACAGCGACAGCAAGCGTGAACTGGCTTGCAGCAGGGCAAGGGGTTGGGTAAACGTTGGCAAGTGTCTTATCGTATGAACCCGCGCGACCGATGTCAAGCGCGCGCCCCTACCGCGGCGCCAGCACTTGCGTTCCCAGAAAACAGAGCGGTTTCCCGTCCGGCTCCACGGCCAGGGCCATCACCCTCGGCGTCCCCGGCAGCGCGTAGCCGTACCACTCGCCGCCCTCCCCAAGGGCCACGCCCGCGATGCGGCCGGCCGGGTCCGCCAGCACGATCCGGCTGGGACTGCCCCCGCGCCGGTCGTGCGCCCAGCCCGACAGGCGCCATCCGGGCCGCGCGGCGTCCCGCACCAGCTCGACGGCCCCGACCCCGCCATGGCACGCGCTGCCATCCAGACTGGTCTGGAACCGCGTGGCCAGACTCTGGCCGGTCCACCCGGTCCACTCGTCGGCGAAGATCGACAGCTTGTGCCGCTTCAAGTGCTCGACAATGGGCGCCAGGTAGTCGAACGTGTAGCCCAGGATGGATGACACCGCCGGATCGTTCACCCCCACCGCCAGTGCGGCGGCGGCATGGCGCATTTCGTTGCCCAGGTCGCGGGAGCGGCGGATCTCCGGCACCTGCGTACAGGCAACGCCCACCAGGGCCGCCACCACCACGGCCCATCTCACCCGCCGCGGGCCCAGCGAGCGCAACCTGGGCCAGGCCACCAGGAGCAGGCACGCCCAGAGAATGCAGGCCGGCGTCATGTAGCGCGCCCGGAAGGCGGCCGCCATTGGCAGGTGCGCGCGGCCCGCCGCAATGGCCAGCGAAGCGGCGGCCACGAAAACCGTGAAATTCGCCAGCACCATTCGCGCGCCGGAGCGTGCCGGGCCGGCTCGCAAGGCTCTCACCCATTGCACCGCGGCCAGTGCCAGCAGCGCGCCGCCCACTCCCATCGAGGCAAAACCCGTGAAGGCCGTCCCGGCTCCCAGCGCCACCAGCGGCGGAGCCAGCGGGCTGCCCGCGTTGGCCATGGCGAACAGAATCACGCGCCACACCGGCGCGGCGGCGTCCAACCCGCTGGTATGCCAGCCGTAGAAGTACTGCGCCAGCACCACCACGCCGCTGGCGCCCAGCACGCCTCCAGCGGGCCGCCCCGCGCCCTGTCGCACCGCCATCAACACCAGCAGGGGCCAGATCAGTACGCCATTGGCCATGGAGTAACTGCACACCACCGCCGCCAGCAGGCACGCCGCCGTCCAGGCCCGCCGCCGCATTGCGTGCGCCGCTTCCGTGGCGCGCCACAGCGCCCACAGCGCCGCGGCGCCCGAGGCGTACACCAGGAAGAACTGCACCTGGAAACCCCAGGTAAAGTTGATGAGCTGTTGCGCCGAAAACAGGCAGCAGACGATCGCCCCGCCCAGCACCGGGCTATCCAGGGAATCCGCCGCCGCGCCGCGTTTCGCCAGGCGCCAGAGCAGCGCGGCGAGCCCGGCCTGCACCGCGAAAGAGACCGCCTGCGGAAACCACACGCGGGCATCGAACACCCCGTTTCCGATGGCGAACAGCAGCCGCGTGGCGGCAATCCGGTGGTCGGCATGCTGCGAGATGAACCACCCCAGGCTGTAGCCCTGATGCAGCCACGTCTGCCAGGTGTCCCATTCGTCCGCGTAGGGCAGATCGCAGTGCGCCGCCATCACCCCGGCGATGGTGGTCCCCAGGGTCCACAGCCCCAGAGCCAGCGCCGCCAGGCCGGCCAGACCGGGCCGGCGGCGGGGGTCGAAGCGGGAGATCGGCGAGCCGGCTTCCATTGCCCTCAATTCCCCCTGGTCGCCACGTCCCTCCCGGTGGGCAACTGCGAACTCTCCCAGCCGCCGCCCAGCGCCTGCACCAGCAGGACACTGGCGGTGAGCCGCCGCGTCAGCAGTTCGACCGCGGTCCGTTCAGAGGACAGCGCCGTGGCTTGCGCCTGGATCACGGTCAGGTAGTTGGTCGTGCCGGCCTTGTACTGCGCCGTCGATACCGTCAGCGCGCGTTCGGCGGATGTGACCGCCTGATCGGCCGTGACGCTCTCCTCGGACAGCACGCGCAGCGCCGCCAGGTTGTCTTCCACCTGCTCGAATGCCCCCAGCACCGTCTGGCGATACGAGGCGATGGTCGCGTCGAAAGCCGCCTGGCTCTGAGCCACCGCCGCGCGCCGCCGGCCGGCTTCAAACACGGTCTCGGCCATGGAAGCCCCCACCGAGAAGAAGCGGGCCGGCCAACTGATCCAGGTGGTGATGCGGTTGTTCTCCAGCCCCACGGCGGCGCTCAGCGACAGCGTAGGATAGAATGCCGCCTGGGCGATGCCGATCTGCTCGTTGGCGGCGGCCATCTGGCGCTCGCCCGCCGCAATATCCGGCCGGCGCTCCAGCAGCACCGAGGGAACCGCGATGGGAACCGGCGGCGGCAGGTTCTTCAAAATGGTCCCGGAAATCGTCAGCTCCGAAGGTGCCTTGCCCATCAGCACCGCGATGGCGTGCTCCAGTTGGGCGCGCTGGATGGCGAGATCCTGAAGCAAGGTCCGGGTGGCGTAGAGTTGGGCTTCCGCCTGGGCCACATCCAGGTCGGAAGCGATGCCGCCGGCTTTGCGATTCCGGGTCAGCGTCAGGTATTCCTCGTAGGATTGCAGCGTGCGCTGGAGCAGGTCGGCCTGGCTGTCCAGTCCATGCAGTTGGAAATAGTCCTGGGCCAGCTCGGATTGGTACAGCAGGCGGGCATTTTCCAGATTGGCGGCCGATGCCTGGGCGTTGGCCGACGCCGCCGCCACCCCGCGCCGCACGCTACCCCACAGATCCGGGGCCCACACGGCGCTCAGGGGCAGATCGAGCGCGGTTTTCACGCCGGCGCCGAGCCCGGTGGACCCTCCGGCGCGCGATTCCCCGGCCGAAGGCGCCGAGGAGACCGTGGGAGAAAGCCCGGCCCGGCTGATCAGCACCGCGGCCCGCGCCTCGCGGTACACCGCCTCGGCCTGTGCCAGGTTCTGATTCGACAGGTTCACCTGCTCCTCGAGCGCGTTGAGAGCCGGGTCGTTATAGATCTCCCACCACTTGCCCTTCAATAGATCGTCGGAGGGCTGCGCCGGTTTCCAGCCGCCGGCTTCCTTAAAATCCGGCGGGGGCTGCTCCTTGAACGCGGGCGGCGCGGGCGCCGCGGGCCGCTTATAGTTAGGCCCCACCATGCAGGCGCTCAACAGGAGGGCGGCCAGGGCCGTAGCGCACGCACTCGTGCGCGCGCCACATGGCGGTATTGCATCGCGTTTCTGCATGGTGTGTTCTTTCGGTTTCTCAGGCCTCCGTGACAATCGGGTCCTCCGGACGGCGGCCGCGCGAGTGCAGGCCCGTCCACCAGTGTTGCAGCCGGTCAAAGTACAGGTAGACCACCGGCGTGGTGTACAGCGTCAGCGCCTGGCTCACGATCAGGCCGCCGATGATCGTAATCCCCAGCGGCCGCCGCAATTCCGCGCCCGTCCCCGTGCCGATGGCCAGCGGAACCGCGCCCAGCATGGCGGCGAACGTGGTCATCATAATCGGGCGGAAGCGCAGCAGGCAGGCGTCGAAAATCGAGTCGCGCGAGCTTTTGCCTTCCAGCCGCTCGGCCGCCATGGCGAAATCGATCATGATGATGGCGTTCTTCTTCACCAGCCCGATCAGCAGAATGATACCGATAATCGCGATCACGCTCAAATCCGTCTTGGTCAGCATCAGCGCCAGCAGCGCGCCCACCCCGGCCGAAGGCAGCGTGGAGAGGATCGTGATGGGGTGGATGTAGCTCTCGTACAGAATCCCCAGCACCAGGTAAACCGTGGCCAGCGCGGCGGCGATCAGCACCGGTTGGCTGCCCAGCGAGTCGTTATACGCCTTGGCCGTGCCGGCGAACATGGTCTGAATCGTCGGCGGCAGCCCCACCTTCCCGGCCACCTGCTGGATGTCGTCCACCGCGTCGCCCAGGGCGATCCCCGGCTGCAGGTTGAACGACAGCGTCACCGCCGGGAATAAGCCCTGGTGCGCCACCGAAAGCGGCGCCGTGGCCGGAGCGAACCTGGCGAAGGCGCTCAACGGTACCTGCTGGCCGGTCGGGGCGCGCACGTAAATGTCCCGCAGAATGGCCGGGTCCTGCCAGTACTCCGGCGCCGCCTCCATGATGATGTGGTACTGGTTCATGGGCTTGAACATGGTGGACACCTGGCGCTGGCCGAAGGCGTCGTACAGCGTGTTGTCGATCAGTTGCGGCGAGATCCCGAAGCGCGCCGCGGTCGCCCGGTCGTAGGTCACCAGCGTCTGCAAGCCGCGGTCCTGCTGGTCGCTGGTCACGTCGGCGATGATCGGAATACGCCTCAGTTCCTGGTACATGCGGGGCGCGTAATCCACCAGGTCCTGAAGGTTGTCCCCCCGCATCGTGAATTGATATTGCGCCGCGCTCATGCGCCCGCCCACGCGGATATCCTGGTTGGCCTGTAGGATCAGCATCGCGCCGGGCACCCGCGCCAGCTTCGGCCGCAGCCGGGCAATCACTGCGTCGGCGCTCACCTTGCGCACGGGAAGCGGCTTCAGGTTGATGAACATCCGGGCCGAATTGGAACCGCCCGTGAACCCGCTGACGATGTCCACCGCCGGGTCCGCGTTCACGATGTTCACCATCTGCAGCAGGATCTGGTTCATCGACTGGAACGACGTGGACTGGTCGGCGATGATCTGCCCGCCCACACGCCCGTTGTCCTGTTGCGGGAAGAACCCCTTGGGGACCTTGACGTATAGATAGAAATTCAGGGCTATGGTAGCCAGCAGCACCATCAGGGTGATGAAGGAATGGCGCAGCACCACCGTCAGCGTCCTCCCATAGGCCGCCACCACCGCATTGAAACCGCCTTCCACCGTGCGGTACAGCCAGCCGTGGGCCACGTGCTCCTTCAGCATGTGCGCGCACATCATGGGAGTGGCCGTCAGCGACAGCACCATCGAAACCAGAATGGCGATGGAAAGCGTCACCGCGAATTCGTGGAACAGCCGGCCCACCACGCCGCCCATCAGCAGCAGCGGAATGAAGACCGCGGTCAGCGAAATGCTGATCGTCAGTACCGTGAACCCGATCTCGGAAGCGCCCTTCAAGGCCGCCTGGATCGGGTTCAGGCCCTTCTCCAGGTAGCGCGTGATGTTCTCGATCACCACGATGGCATCGTCCACCACGAAGCCGGTGGAAATCGTGAGCGCCATCAGCGAAAGATTGTCGATGCTGTAATCCAGCAGGTACATCATCCCGAAGGTGCCGATCAGCGAAACCGGCACCACCACGCTCGGAATAAAC
>Ga0265323_10000675_pt1 | contig 18596 bp, 14 predicted proteins | sample 41225metaG_FD_193580 | JGI IMG/M metagenome (GOLD analysis project Ga0265323, IMG submission 193580) | Rhizosphere microbial communities from Carex aquatilis grown in University of Washington, Seatle, WA, United States - 4-12-25 metaG | ecosystem: Host-associated > Plants > Roots > Rhizosphere...
TCGAACATGCGCCTGGGATCGGGGATTGCGCCCGTGCTGGCGCTGCGGCGGGCGGGGAGCCCGGTGGGGCTGGGCGTGGACGGCAGCGCCTCCAACGACAGCTCCAATATGCTGGCGGAGTCCCGGCAGGCGTTGCTGCTGAACCGGCTGGCCCACGGCGCCGGGGCGCTGGATGTCCACGGGGCGTTGCGCATGGCCACGGTGGAAGGCGCGCGCTGCCTGGGCAGGGACGATATCGGCGTGCTGCGTCCGGGGATGCGCGCCGATGTGGCTTTGTTCGATTTGCGCCAGGCCGGCTATAGCGGCGCCACCGATGCCGTTTCGGCGCTGTTGCTGTGCGCGCCCGCCGGGGTCCGGACCCTGGTGGTGGAAGGGCGCGTGGTAGTGGATGATGGCGCGTTGCAGACGGTTCGGATGAGCCGCGTGTTGCAGCGCCACGGCCGGATGGCGGCGCGCCTGGTGGGGACGAAAACGCTGTTCTGACGCGCCGGCCGGCCCCCGGCCCCTACCGCCCGCCGCCCGGCCTGGCCTTCAACTGCTCGGGCAGCACGGCATACCCTTCCGGCGCCGGGAACAGCGAGATCAGCAGTTCCAGCCGCCGGCGCAGATAGCGGCTGGGCATCTGCCGCGGCCCGGTATCCACGTCGATATCGCAACACGTCCCGTGCAGGTAGAGCGTCAGGGTATCCACGAAGGCCTGCCTCGCGTATTCGCGGAACAGCTTCGTCTCCCGGCGGATGTTGGTCTGCCGCCGCACCAGGGCCTGCTTCAGGTGCCAGCTCTTCTCGTCCACCTCGCCGTGCACTTCGGCGTTCAACTCCTCGCGGATGGCGCGGAAGAACAGCTCCTGCATATCGGCGCTCCAGCGGTCAGCCACCAGGCCGGCCAGGCCGTTGTAGAACTGATAGTGGTAGTCGGCGATTTCGACTTCCTTGATGGCCAGCGCCAGAAGCGGCATGGGACCGGCATCGAATCGGCACCGTGGAATCGAGCGCGCGTCGGGGGGCCGCTCGAAGGTCACCACGTCTCCGTCCTTGCCGCTCGCCTTCTCCAGATAGGGAGCGAGGATGATTCCCATGGCCGGGAGCACGCCCAGGATCGCCGGAGAGATGGCCGCGATGGGCTCGCTCAGGTACTGCCGCAGGTCCTCTTCCGCCACCGGCAGGGTGGAGAAGTAGGAGAATTTTCCGGTAACCGGAATCATGTCCGCGCGAAACCGCGACGCCAGTTCCTCTACCGTCAATCTTGGCCGTGTCGAATCCGTGCTCATCCGTGTGTCCCGATTGTAGCAAGCCGCCCGGCGGTTGACCGATGGCCGGCCGGAGGGAAGCCGATTTGACGCCGACCGCCGCAATGCATAGACTGAGACGGTCTGGAGGTGCTATGCGGCGGTTCCTGAGAATCCGGCTGGTGCCGGTGGCGGTTCTTCTGAGCGGCGCGCACGCCTGGGGCGCCGGTGGGCTGTTCAACGTGATGGACTACGGGGCGCGCAACGATGGCTCGGCGCCGGCCACGGAGGCGTTCCGCTCCGCGATTCAGGCGGCCCGTGCCGCCGGCGGCGGAACTGTCTACGTCCCCGCCGGCAGGTACGTCAGCGGTCCCATCGAACTGGTCAGCAACCTGGTGCTCCACATCGAAGCCGGCGCCACGGTGCAGTTCCCCGCCATGCGGCTGCCTTACACGAAAGGCAGAACGCAAGGTGTCGAGACCGTCGGCCCGGTGCCGCTGATCGGGGGAACCGGCCTGGAAAACGTGTCGATCACAGGCCGCGGCGCGATCACCACCGACAATGCCGCCTGGACCCGGCTGATGAGCGGCCCCACGCCACGGAGCGATTCCGGGCCGGGCTCGGCCTTCGGTCCCGACTGGAACCGTTTCCTGGAGCTGCTGCAGCTCAAGACGCCGCAACCGGAAGAGGAGTACCTGCGGGTGGCGCCGCTCCTGCGGCCTTCCTTCGTCCGGCTGATGGAGAGCCGGAACATTCTGATCGAAGGCATTCACATGATTGGAGCGCCGTTCTGGTCGGTGCACCTGCTGTACTCGCAGAACGCCGTCATCCGGGACGTCTCCCTGGAGACGTTTCCGGGGGCGTTCACCGGCGGCCTCTACATCGATTCCAGCCGCGATGTGCGCATCTCCAACTGCTATCTGGACAATGGCGACGACGCCATTACGCTGAAAGCGGGGAAAGACGCCGATGGTCTGCGGGTCAACCGGCCCACCGAGAATGTGACGGTCACGAACATGGTGGTGCACCGGGGTTCCAGTTGCCTGGCCATCGGCAGCGAGACTTCCGGCGGCATCCGGAACGTGGTGGTGAGCGGCCTGGTCTGCCAGGGGACGCAAGGCGGAATCCACATCAAGAGCGAGCGTGGACGAGGCGGCGGCGTGGAGGATGTGCGGATCGACAACGTGACGATGGAAGACGTGGGCCGGGCCGTTAGCGTATCGCAGTACTACCAGATGCAGGGCGAGCGGCCCGCCGCCGAAGAACCGGTTTCGCCCCGCACGCCGGTGTTTCGCAATATCGCGATCAGCCATCTGACCATCAGCCACGCGCGCGGCGCCGCGGAATACGCCTGGAACCCGGTCAGCGTCAGCAGCGCCACCCGCAGCAGGCCCGCGGCCGCCGTAACCATCAACATCGAAGGGCTGCCGGAGATGCCGATCGAAGGGCTGCGGATCAGCGATGTGGTGGCGGAGGGCAGAGGAGGGCTGCGAGCGCACCACACCGCCGGACTGGAGCTGCGCAATGTGCAGATGAATGCCGCCGGCGGGCCTGCGTTCCTGATCCGCGATTCCCAGGACCTGGAACTGGATGGCGTGTCCACGCGGAAGCCCGCCGCTGAGAGCCCGGTGATCCGGCTCGACCGTTGCCCGGGTGCGGTCGTCCGCGGAAGCCGGGCGTTCACCGGCACGGGCACGTTCCTTTCGGTGGCGCCGGGCGAGATGACCAGCGTCGCGCTTGCAGGCAATGCGCTGGGAAGCGCCGGCAAAGCCACCGAGGAGGCGTCTACCGATTTCTGGCGGCCGCCCCAGGCGCCGCCGCCCGGGCAGTAGCCGCGAATCGCTCAATGGCGGGTCTGGTGGCCGGAGGCCTCCCACCGGCCCACGATCAGGTCCAGCAGGGAGGGCCACGCGCCCGAGGGAAGCTCCAGGGTTCGGAACAGGGCCACGTATTCGGGCTTCTTCAGCCCCATGCCCGCGAAGGCCAGGAAGCAGGCGCCCTCGCTCTGGTAGGCGGCGGCCTGTTCCCTGCGCCATCTGGTCGGCTCCTTGAGGTAGGGGGTCAGGTAGTCGATCACCGAACCCAGCGTGGCGCCGTCCCTGGTGCGCACTGTCCACAAGTCGACGCCGCGCACCTGGGCGATGCGGCAGACCATGGCAAGCCCCTCGGCGTTGAACGAGGAATAGGCGAGCGACCGGGCGCGGGCTTCCTCGCGCGGCGCAGTGCCATCCTTGCGAATCTGCGCGGGGAAGATGGATTCGCGATAGAAGCCGAAGGCCGCCTGCTCGCTGGCGGTATCCTCGGCGAAGCTCGCCACGGCGGCCACCTGCGCGGTCCACCACGAGGCGTGGTTGTTGCCGCTGCGCTTCTCCTCGTTGCCGTACTTGCTGCGGGTGAGCCAGTGGAGATATTCGGTGAACCACTCGCGCACGGCCTTCTGGTCCCTGGCGTCCCAGGCATCCGTGTTGGCCAGGAACTCCATGCCCTGGATCGCCTGGATGAAGACCCGCCCGTCCAGGATGCCGGAGCCGCGCCCGTTGTTCGCCCCGCGAATCGCCTGCGCGTATTCCAGATCGGGATTCATGCGCGTGCGGGGATCGATGAACCAGGTGCGCGCCAGCAGGGCGGCGCGCTTACCGTAGCGCGGGTCGTCCAGCAGGTAGGCGGCGGTGCCGAGCGTGAACACGGCGTCGCACATGGCGTTGAGGGCGGCCTTATTAGCCAGGAACCGCGCCGGGTTGATCTGGCCGTCCTTGCGGACGTAGGGGCCGGTGGGGTTGGCCGGATCAGGCCACCAGTAGGGAGCCTCGCTGTAGTAATCGTGAACGTCCAGGTCCAGGTCCCTGGGGCGCTCGGAGGTGACCGTCCACGGTCCTTCGTGGAGGCGTTTTTCGGCTTCGGCGCGCAGGTGGCGGACGGCGTCCAGCGTCCAGGCTTCCTTGCGGATAATGGCGCTGTGGATAGGCTCGGCTTCGTCGTCGGAAACCAGAGTCATCGAAACCTCGGCCGCCTGGACGGAGCACGCCCCCAGCAGGCAAAGCGCGATCGAAAGTCTCACCGTACCTGCAATTGTAGCGGATTGCGCGGAGCGCTACCCTACTTCTTCCCGGCCACTGCCTCGCGCACGCGGCTGTGATGCCTGCCGTACATGAAGTACAGCACCAGGCCGATCGCCAGCCAGCCGAACAGGCGGGCCCAATTCACCCACCCCAGCGTGTACATCATGTACCCGTTGAAGAGCACGCCCAACGCCGGTATCACCGGCACCCACGGCGTGCGGAAGGGACGGGGCTGATCCGGGTCCGTCCGGCGCAGGAACACGATCGCCACACACACGATTACGAAAGCCAGCAGCGTGCCGATGTTGACCATCTTCGAGATGTCGTCGATGGGCGTGATGCTGGCCACCACGGCGGCCAGCGAGCCCACCAGGATGGTGTTCTTCCAGGGTGTGCGGAAGCGCGCGTGGATGGCGGCGAAGAACTTCCGCGGCAGCAGCCCGTCGTTGGCCATGGCGTAGAGCACGCGCGTCTGCCCCAGCAGCATCACCAGCATGACGCTGGTCAGCCCGGCCAGCGCCCCCAGGGTGATGACGTTGGCCGCCACGCCCAGCCCGCGCTCCAGGAACGCGCCCGCGATGGGCGCCTCGATGTTGACGTTCTGCCACGGCACCATGCCCGTCAGCACGGCTGCCACGGCGATATAGAGGACTGTGCAGATGAGCAGCGAGGCCAGGATGCCGATGGGCAGATCGCGCTGCGGGTTCTTGGCCTCCTGCGCGGTGGTCGAGACCGCGTCGAATCCGATATAGGCGAAGAAGATATACGCCGCCCCCGCGCCGATCCCGGAGAATCCCATGGGCGCAAAAGTGCTCCAACTGTGGCCCCAGTTGCCGGGATGCACGTACAGGGCGCCCAGGCCGATCACGAACAGCACCACCGACACCTTCACCACCACGATGGTGGCGTTAAACCAGGCGCTCTCCTTGATGCCGAGGACGAGCACGGCGGTAATCAGCAGCGGGATCAGGAAGGCCGGAAGATTAAAGCCGATCTCCCGGCCGAAAAGGTGAGGCGCGCTCAGCAGTTCGTGCGCCCGCCGCACCAGGTCCGGCGATTGCGCCGCCACAATCGCGGATACCTTCTCCAGGAAAGGCTGGGTGCCCGGCACCAGCGAGTGGTCCGCGAGGGCTATCTGGCGCGCAATGGCGTTTTCCGCCACCCGGAGGCCGGTCCAGTGATCGTAGGACATCCACAGGGGAATCCGGATGTGGAGAATTTCCAGCAGTTCGATGAAGTGGTTGCTCCACCCCGAGGCCACCGCGCTGGAGGCCACGGCGTATTCCAGGGTGAGGTCCCAACCGATGATCCAGGCGAACAACTCACCGAGAGTGGCGTAAGCGTAGGTGTAGGCGCTGCCCGCCAGCGGGATCATGGCGGCGAACTCCGCGTAGCACAGGCCGGCGAACGCGCATCCCAGCCCGGAGAGTACGAACGACAGCATCAGGCCCGGACCCGCATAGTGCGCGCCCAGGCCGGAGAGCACGAAGATCCCCGCGCCGATGATGGCGCCCACTCCCAGAGCGGTGAGCTGAAACACTCCCAGGGTTCGCTTGAGGCTGCGCGCTCCCGACTCCCCGGCTTCCGCCGTGAGCATATTCAAAGGCTTGCGGATGAAAAGATTGGGCATATGGGCTACAGTGCCGCAGTATATCATTGCGAGCGGGCGGGGCGCGCGCGGCGGGACACGCCGCCGGGCACGCGCCTGGCTTGTCACCTGCGGTGGGCGGATCGGCACTTTTCATCCGGCCCAGGATGCGCGGTATCATTTCTACTGTGCTACGCCGGCTCTACATTCACAATTTCCGTTGCCTGGAAAACTTCGAGTTGCCGATTTCGGGCCTGCCATCGGTGCTGCTGATCGGAAACAACGGCTCGGGCAAGTCCACCGTCGGGTTTGCGCTAGAGGTTCTGCAGAAGATCGCACGCGATACGAACCGGGTGGGGGAACTGGTGAAGCCGAAGGACTTCGCGCGGGGGCGCACGGATGTCCCGATGCGATTCGAAATCGAAGTCGAATTGGAGGGCAAGGTCTACGCGTACGCCATCGCTTTTGAGTTTCCCGAGGGCTTCAAGGAACTGCGCGTGCTCGACGAGAAGCTCACCGTGGATGGCAAGCCCGCTTTCTCGCGGGAATTGGCGCAGGTTCACCTGGCTAAAGCGGGACAGGAGAAGGCATCGCATTTCCCGGTTGACTGGCACCTGGTGGCCCTGCCGATCATCCAGCAGCAGTCGAAAATCGACCCCCTGATCGTCTTCAAGCAGTGGCTCTCCCGCATGCTCATCTTCCGGCCATTGCCCGGCCTGATTTCGGGACGTTCAACGGGGGACACGATGCAGCCGAATCCTCAGGTCTCCAACCTCGGCGAGTGGTTCACGGGGCTGCTTACCTACGCGCCCGCCTCATATAGCACGATCGACGACTATCTCAGACAGGTCATGCCCGATCTGAAGGATATTAAGAACCCTCTGGCCGGCACCGACTCGCGAAGCCTGGTCGTTCAGTTCTCGAACGCCCAGGGAAACCTTCAGCTTCCTTTTGAGGATCTGTCCGATGGCGAGAAATGCTTCATGATCTGTGCCCTGGTACTCACCGCAAACCGTGCCTACGGCCCCCTGGTTTGTTTCTGGGATGAACCGGACACCTATCTGGCGCTAAACGAGGTTGGGCAATTCGTGGTGGCGCTCCGCAAGGCGTTTCAGTCCGGCGGCCAGTTCATCGCGACATCGCACAATCCCGAGGCGATTCGGTGCTTTTCCGACGAGAACACGCTCTATCTCCGCCGCGAGAATCACCTGGAACCCACCGTCGTTCGCCCACTCGGGCAACTGCAGATCGGCGGCGATCTGGTCGACGCACTGATCCGCGGCGGCGTCTAGCCATGGGCGTCAACCGGTTTCTGCCGCACGTCTTAGTGCTTCCCGAAGACGATCGCAACCGCCAATTGGCGAACGGCTTTCGTTTGGATCCAGGGGTTCTGGCTCCGAAGATTCAGGTTCTTCCGCCGGCTGGCGGTTGGGGCGAGGTCCTCACGCGGTTCAAGTCGGATCATGTCGGCGACATGGACGCCCACCCGCTGGGATTCATGGTCTTGCTGATCGATTTCGACAATAAGGAAGACCGGTTGGGCAAGGTGAAGGCAGAGATTCCCGGCCGTTTGAAGGACAGAGTTTTCGTTCTCGGCGTGTGGAGCGAGCCCGAGAAACTCAACGCCGCCCTTGGCAGACCAGGTTACGAATCAATCGGCCTGGCGATGGCGAGGGATTGCCGCGAGGGCACCGAAACCACCTGGAGTCACGATCTCCTCAGGCACAATGCCGCCCAGTTTGCCCGCCTGCGCCAATACGTCCGGCCGATCCTGTTCCAGCCTGTCTGAAGCCTACGCCCCCACCTGCACCGCCAGCATCGACACCGACCCGCCGTCCACGCCTTCCACCGGGAACGCAATCGGGTCTTCCGCCTGGCGCGCGCCCAGCACGTACAGCAGCGGCAGGTAGTGGTCCGGCGTCGGGATGGCCAGCGCGGCGTCGCTCCCGAGCTTTTCGTAGTCCACAAGGGGCTGGAGGTCGCCAGAGTCGAGCCGGGCGCGCACCGAGCGTTCGAAGCGCGCCGCCCAATCGTAGGGGCCGCGCAGTTCTCCGCCCCAGTCGTAGGCTCGCAGGTTGTGGACCAGGTTGCCGCTGGCGGCGATCAGCACGCCCTCGGCACGCAATGGCGCCAGGCGCCGGCCCAACTCGAAGTGGAAGGCCGCCGGCTCGCGCTGGTTAATGCTCAGTTGCACCACCGGGATGTCCGCCGCCGGGTAGACGTGGCGCAGCACGCTCCACGTGCCGTGGTCCAGGCCCCATGTCTCGTCCAGGTTGACGTCCAGCGGCGCCAGCAGCGTCGCCACGCGCCCGGCAAGCTCCGGATCGCCGGGCGCCGGGTATTGCACCCGGTACAGCTCCAGCGGGAAGCCGCCGAAATCGTGGATGGTGACGGGCGCGGTCATCACCGTCACCCCGGTCCAGGGAACGAACCAGTGCGCCGAAATGGCCAGGACCGCTCGCGGGCGCGGCATGCCCTGCCCCATGCGGCGCCAGGCTTCGGTGTAGCCATTGGCTGCCAGGGCGTTCATGGGATTGCCGTGGCCGAAGAACACGGCTGGGAGCGTGGCGGACATGGGATCACGCCTGGCGGATGGCTTCGATATCGATGGAGATCCTGATCTCCTCGCCCACCAGCACGCCGCCGGCCTCCAGCGCCACGTTGAACCCCAGGCCGAAATCCTTGCGGTTGATCCTGGTGGTGGCCGTGGCGCCGATGCGCAGGTTGCCCCACGGGTCCTTGACCTCGGGCGTCGGCCCTTCCACCTGGAGCGTGACTTCGCGGGTCACGCCGTGGATGGTCAGGTCGCCGGTCACGCGCAATTCGCCGTCGCCGGCGGGGGCGACCGCTTTGCTGCGAAAAGCGATCTCGCGGTACTTTTCCACCTCGAAAAAGTCGGCGCTCTTCAGGTGGGCATCGCGCTGCGCTTCGCGGGTGTCGATGGAAGCCGCCTCGATCAGCGCTTCCACGGCCGAGTTCGCCGGGGTCCCGGCATCCAGCAGCACCGTGCCCGAGAGCTTGGTGAAATCGCCGCGGACGTTGGAGATCATCATGTGGCGCACGCTAAAGTGCGCCGCCGAGTGGGCCGGATCTATCTGGTAGGTAACCTGCGACATCCCTAGCCTCCTGGAACCGCTGTTGGGTCGCTACCAGTATAGATGCTACCGTGGCGGAGTGGATTCGCCGAAGCCCGCATCGCCGATGCACGGCGACCGGCGTGCCGGCCCGCGCGGGCGCGGCCCGGTTGCTACTTCCGCTCCCGCAGCCGCCGGATTTCTTCCAGCCGCTCCGCGATCCGCTTCTCGAGGCCGCGGCCGCTGGGCTCGTAATAGCGGCGGCCGGCCAGCGAGGGCGGCAGGCAGTCCATATCCACCATGGCGTCCTCGAAGTGATGTGCATGCTGATAGCCCTGGGAGTAACCCCACTCCTTCATCAGGCGCGTGGGCGCGTTGCGCAGGTTCATCGGCACGGGCTCGGCCACGGTGCCGGCCGCATCCCGCTGGGCGGCCTGCAGAGCGCGGTAGACAGCGTCGCTCTTGGGCGCCACCGAGAGGTAAATCACCGCCTGCGCCAGCGCCAGATCGCCCTCGGGAATCCCCAGGAAGTGGACGGCCTGCATGGCGGCGACGCACTGTTCCAGCGCGCGCGGGTCGGCCAGGCTGATGTCCTCGATGGCCATGCGGATGACGCGGCGCGCGATGTAGAGCCGGTCTTCGCCGGCCTCCAGCATTCGGGTGAGCCAGTAGAGGGCGGCATCGGGGTCGCTGCTCCGCACGGATTTGTGGAGCGCGGAAATCAGGTTGAAGTGTTCTTCCCCGCCCTTGTCGTACAACAGCACCTTCCGCTGCATGGCGTCCTGCACGGCGGCTTCGGTCAGCGGGCCCCCGGAGGCCACGGCGGCGGCCGATTCCAGCGTGTTGTAGGCCTGGCGCGCGTCGCCGTTGGCGTAAATGCCGATCTGTTCCAGCAGCCCGTCCTCGGCTTCGATCCCCAGAACCGGCAGCGCCCGGCGCAGTAGCGTCATGGTCTCCGGCACGGTGAGCCCGCGCAGGGCGTAGACGCGGGAGCGCGAGAGCAGGGCCGAGATCACCTCGAAGGACGGGTTCTCGGTGGTGGCGCCGATCAGGATGATGTCGCCGCGCTCCACATACGGCAGAAACGCGTCCTGCTGGGCCTTGTTGAAGCGGTGAATCTCGTCGATGAAGAGGATGGTGCGCCGGCCCGCTCTGCGCAGGCGCTCGGCGTCGGCCATGACGGCCTTGATCTCCTTGATGCCGCTGAGCACGGCGCTAAAGGAGATGAACTCGCTGCTGGTGGTGCGCGCGATCAGTAGCGCCAGGGTGGTCTTGCCGGTGCCCGGAGGACCCCAGAGCACCACCGAGGTCATCTCGTCCCGCTCGATCTGGCGCCGCAGCGGCTTGCCCGGGCCCAGGATGTGCTCCTGCCCCACGTAGTCCTCCAGCCGCTCCGGGCGCATGCGCTGCGCCAGCGGACGCTTGGCGTCCCTGGGTTCGGGCAGTGGGCCGGGCGGCGAGGAATCGAAGAGGCTCACGGGCGCGCGCTCCTCTGCCGGCGGGCCTCGTAGAGCAGGATGCCGGCGGCCACGGCGGCGTTCAGCGATTCCACCCCGGCGGTGGGGATGGAAATCCCTACCGCGCCGCCGGCCATCGCCGGGCCTACCCCGCCCCCCTCGCTGCCGATGACGATGGCGCAGTCGCCCGTGAGGTCGATTTCGCTAAGCGGGCGCACCGGAGAGCCCGGCCGCGCCGGCACGGCGGCGTAACGGGTGATGCGGCTCGCCTCCAGGGCGTCGCGCGCCCCCTCCGCCTCTACCCCGTACAGGAACGGCACGCGGAACAGCGAGCCGGCCGAGGCGCGCAGGGTTTTGGGATTGTACGGGCTGACGGCGCCCTTGAGAAACAGTGCGCCGGAGGCCCCGAAGGCTTCGGCCGCGCGCACGATGGCACCGGCGTTTCCCGGGTCCTGCACGCCATCGAGAACCACCAGCAGCGCGGGCAGGCAGAAGCACGCCCGGCAGGGCAGATTCACCAGCGCCAGCACGCCCTGGCTGGTTCCGGTGGCCGACACCGTCTGGAACAGACGGTCCGGAAGCACCGCAACAGGCACGCCCGGATACGCATCCAGCCGCGCCTGGGCGGCCTCGCGCGCCGATTCGGCGGCCAGCACCTGCCGCACCTCGGCGTCGCGCAGGGCCTCTTCCACAAGGTGAAAGGTCTCGGCGACACACCACCCCTGACTGGTGAGCCCGCCGCGCTCGATGGCGCGCCGCACGTCCTTCACCAGCGGGTTGGCGGAACTCGTGATGGTCGCGGCCCTATGCATGGGTTTGCAATAATGATTCGAACGATCAGCATACCGCAGATGAAGAAACCAGTCCTATGGATCGCGGCGGTGGCGGCGGTGGCGGCGGCGGGCCTGGTGGCCTACGTCGCCCGGCGCATTGAACTGCAATCGACACGCGACGAAGCCCGGCGCGCCGACGTGATCCTGGTGCTGGGCGCGGCCGAGTACAGCGGGCGGCCGTCTCCGGTCTTCCGCGCGCGGTTGGACCACGCCCTTGAACTGTACGGCCGGGGACTGGCACCGCGCATCATGACCACCGGCGGCGCCGGCGGCGACCCGGTATTCACCGAAGGCGGCGTGGGGCGCTCGTACCTGATCGGCCAGGGCGTCCCGTCGGAGCGGATCGTGGTGGAGTCGGAGGCCGGAAGCACGGCCGAGTCCACGGCCATGGCGGCTGAGATCATGCATCGCATGGGGCTGCGCTCGGTGATCGTGGTGAGCGACGGCTATCACATCTACCGCGCCAAGCGCATGCTGAATTTCGCGGGCCTGAAAGTCTACGGATCGCCGCGCAAGGAAATCGCTCCCGCGCCCTGGCACGAGCGGTGGAACTACCTGAAGCAGGCCGTCGGGTATCTGCTGTGGCGGGCCGGAGTGGCGGTGTAAACGCGGCTCGCGGCTCCGATATGCACCGGAACCGCGAGCGCCAAACCTTACTGCACCGCTACCGTGACACCGGCCGGCGTGGGGTTGTTGCCAACGTTGATTACCAGAGCCTGCGCCCCGGTGGGCGTGCCGGCCGGGATGGTGACATTCACCTGCATCACCCCGTAAACAATGCCTGGAGCCGAGCCGTAGTATTGGACCGTGGCAGGCTGCCCGGCCACGGTGGCGGTGACTCCCAGAACCGGCTTATTGAGCGGATTGCCCGAGGTATTGGCGATGGCCCCGTCCGTGCTCGCCGGGCTGGTGGTGCCTTCGCCCGTAACGTAGATGGCGACCACCGAACCCTTGGCCGCGGGGTTGTTGGGGCCGTTGATGGAGTTGTCCTGGTTGATGATCGAGCCCGGCCCGAAGCCCTGCTTGTTCTGCGCATAAATGCCCGGAGCCGCGGCAGTCACGTAGTACTGCACTGCCACCGACTGTACCCCGGAGTAGACCACCTGCAGGTTGGTCGCCGTGCGGCCGCCAATTTCGTAAGGAACGAACACGCTGGTCTGATTGGACGAGGCGTAGATGATCGGCGCGGGGATCCCGTCGAAGAGCACCTGCGTGTTAGCGAAGGTTGTGGGGAACTTCCCGTCGGCCGTCAACTGTGTCACTTGCGCGATTTGCGCCGGACCGATGCCGGTGCCCCCGATGACGATATTCTCGCCCGGAGATATGGGGCCGGTAGCCCAACTGGCCGCGTTCTTGACCGCCGTCACCACGGGAGTGGGAATGGCCGCTACCGTCAGGCTGACGGAGATGGTCACCGGAGTCAGGGAAGCCGCCGAGGAGACCGTGACCGTGCCGGAATAGGAGCCGGCGGCCAGGTTCTGCGTGTTGGCCGAAACGCTCAGCGTGATCGGCGTGGCGCTGGCCGCCCCGCTGGAGGGATTCACCACCAGCCAGGAGCCGTTATCCTTGGTGGACGTGGTGACGGCAAACGTGGTGGTGGCGCTCGAGGTCAACTGCACCGTCTGCGGCGTGGTGGCCTGGCCGACACTGGCCGTGAAGCTGAGCGACGACTGGCTCACGCTGAGTTGCACGGCCGGCCCCACGGTCAGCACGACGGGTATGGCGATCGGGCTGCCTGTGGCCCCGGCCGAGGTGATGGTAATCAGGCCGGTGTACGGGTTGGGCGAGAGCGAAGCGCCGTTGACCGACACGGTGATCGTGCCCGACGCGGTTCCGGTGGTCCCGGAAACTCCCGACGTGCCCGCGGTGGCGGTGAGCCAGCCCGCGCCCGTGCCCGGGATGGCGTTCACGGTGAAGGAAACGCCCGTGGGAATCGACGTCACCACAACCTGCTGCGAAGCCGGTGCCGGTCCTCCCGCCAACTGGCTGAAGTAGAGCGGCGTGGTGGGCGCCGAGATGGTGGCCTGCTGGACGTTCAGCGTAACCGGGATCACCAGTGGACTCCCGGTCGCCCCGTTGGAGACGACCGTCACGGTTCCCTGGTAGGTCCCCGAAGCCAGAGTGCCCGGATTGACCCCTACAGTGACGGTTCCCGGCGTGGATCCGGCTCCGGCAGAGATGATCGCCGAAAGCCACGTGCCGTTTGCCGGCGAGGTGACGGCCGAAGTCACCGTGAAGCTGACCGAAGACGGCGTCGAAGTGATGGAGACGGTCTGCACCGGAGGCGCGGCGGCCCCCAGGACCTGGGTAAACGTGAGCGGCTGGATCGTGGACCCGCACGTCCCCGCGCAAATCGTGCCGCCGTTCACGTTGAAGGTGACCGGGATGCGCATGGGGCTGCCGTCCGGATTGGGAGACGCGTTGGGGATGGTGACGTAGATGGCCCCCTGGTACACGCCGATGGGAAGATTCGAATCATCCACGCTCACGTTGAAGCTGCCCGGCGTCGGACCGGTCACGCCGCTGATCGTGATCCAGCTCAGCGAGCCGGTATTTATTACGGTGTAGAACGGAAGCGACCCGACGTCCGAGTTCACGTTCACCACCTGCGCGGCCAGAGGCGCGGCGCCCTTGGTATGGGTGAACGTCATGGCGCAGGTGGGCGCCTGCGAACAATTGACCGATCCCTTGGCGGCGTTGACCACGAACTGCACCGGAATCGAAATGCCATTGTCGGCCACCGTCGCTGCGCTGGGAGGCGTGGTGGCGGTCATGGAAACCGATCCGATGTAAGTACCCACCGGCATCGTGCTGGGGTTCACGACGGCCTGGACGGAGTAGCCCGTCGGCGTCTGAGTCCCCGGATTGGTCAGGCTCAGCCAGTCGCCCGTGGTCGACTGGTTGGTGACGGTCCGCTGAACCGAGGTGACGGTCAACTCCTCGGTCACCGGTTGCGTGCTGGTGAGGTAGACGTTGATCGGACCCTGGTCGTCGCTCGGGTACCGGACCGAGTTGGGCCAGGTGGAAAGCTGCAGGGGAGCCAGCGCGCTGATCGACGGCGTCGTCGCGCTGATCACGAGCTGTGGCGTCGAGCTGGCGTACAGCCTCACGTCGATCGGGATGGAGGGCACGGCCGCACCCGTCATCGGGTCGGTCGCCGAAACGTTGATGGTGGCGTCCAGGTAGCTGGTTGGCAGCGGAGAGGGAAGACCGGAGGGGACGATCGATACGCTGAACTGCGTCTGGTCGGTGCTGCCGGTGAGGGCGCCGGAAACCTGCACCCACCCCGCCGAGGCTGAAGGCGGCGAGACGGTATAGTTCAGCGGCGCTCCGGTGACCGTGGAGAGCCTCACCACCTGCGCCGGAGGCGTAGCTTGCCCGGCCTGGTAGGCGAACACCATGGTTTGCGTCGGCAGGTTGGTCCGCAACAGGTTCTGGAACGTCACGTTCAGCGTCACCGGAATGCTGACGGCGGGCTGCCCGCTCCCGTTTGCGACCGGGTTTATGACTACGCTGCAGTTGCTATAAGTCCCCGGCGGCAGTTGCGTGGCGACCACTCCGACCGTAAACGAGCCGCCGCTGGTGTTCAGCGTGCTCCCGGCCGGCGGCGCCAGCGTCACCCAGGCGCAGGATGGCTGCGACACCGTATAGTTCATGGGCGTGCCGCTGCTGACCGGTGTCAGCGTCTGCGAGGTGGGCGTGGTGGTGCTGCCGAACTGGTAGTTGAAGTTCAGAGACGACAACGTCGCCGGCAGGAACAATACCGGGTAAATCGAAACGTTGAGCACCACGGAAACCGGCATGATCGAGCTTCCGTTGGAGAACAGCGCGCCGCCTCCCGGAATCGAGATCTGGATGGAACCGTTATCGACACCCAATCCCTGGGCGTCGCCGGCCACCTGAACCGCCACCTGGACGCTGCCGTTGGCGGGAATGCTGGTCGGGTTGGAAGACGGTAGCGTGATCCAACTGGTGCCCGGCACCGTGATGGCGAAATTAACCGCCTGCGGCGCATTCGACGTCAAGGTCAGATACTGTTGGTTCTGATTGCTGGTGCCCCCGGATTGCCAGTTGAAAGTCAGCGATCCCGGGCTCACGATCACCTGCGGAAGCCGGGTGACGGTCAGAGCGATGGGGATTGCGATGGGAACCGGGTTGCTGCCTTCCGGCGTCAGCGTCAGGGTCCCGGTGAGCGGGCCGGGAGTCAGGGAGGCGGCGACCGCGGGATTGAAGGAGACCTGAACCGCGCTGGCCGGCGTGCCGAACACCTGGAAGGTGTACCAGGTGTCGTTGGCCCCCTTGGAGACCCTCAGATTGGCGGTATCCCCGGTGACCGTCAGCGCCGGTATCGCAGGCGGGTAAACGGTGCTCCCGGCGGCGTAGGTTCCCAGCGAAAGGCTGTTGGACTGCCCGCTCGGCAGAATCACGCCGATGGTGCTCACCGTGACATTCACCGGTATCGTCTTGAACAGCGCCGGTCCGCTGACAATCAGCGTGCCGCTGTTCTGGCCCAGCGGGAGCTGGCCGGGGTTGATCGTGATCGTCACCGTCGCCGGCGTTACCCAGCCGCCCGCCGGAGCCGCCGACACGACCGTAATCCAGGAACTGCCCGGAGACACGTTGAACGGGATCGCCGTGGTGTTGTCGCTGCTGGTGAAGGTGACCGTCTGCGGAGCCGAGGACGTCGTCCCCAACTGGGCATACAGGCTGATCGGGTTCGGATTTATCAGAAGAGTTTGAGCGTGCCCGGCCCCCACAGCCACCAGGACCAGAGCAATCAGTGCGAAAACAACGTATCGTTTATTCAAGGCAAGCCTCCATCCATAGGCATCCGGAGCGGCGAGACGCCTTCAGCATATCCCGACTTGCAATACGAATGCCAATCGGCTTCCCCGCATAAAACAGATTGTACCTTTTTTGTTTTAAATGCAAAAGGCTCTTTTAGTTGGCATATATCCGGGGCGCCGCGGCCGGGGCGAACGGGCGGGGCAACCGGACACAGAGATGTGGCCGGCGGAAACGGCGCCTAAGCGTACAGTTTGTGCTCGATGATGTACTCCAGCACGCGCCCGGGGACCGCGGCGGGACGCCCGCCCCCGGCCAGAGCCGCCCGGATGGCGGAAGACGACACGGCCATCTCCACCGTGTCCAGACGCTCGATGGCAGCCTCCGAAGGCACATCGTAGACGAAGCCGGGGCGGCTGACGACCACGAAGCGGACCAGGCGCGCCACATCGCGCCAGCGGCGCCAGGTACGGATTTCCGCGAAGGCGTCGGCGCCCACGATGAACAGTAGCTCGTCGGCGGGCGCCAGAGTGGCACGCAGCCTCTCGATGGTGTCGATGGAATAGCTGCGGACCGTGCCGGCTTCCAGGGCCGAAGCCTCGAAACGCCGGTCCGCCTGGCAGGCCAGCCCGGTCATGCACAGGCGGTCGGCGTAGGAAGCATGGGTGGCGCCGGCCTTGTGGGGCGGATGCGCCGCGGGAATGAAGAGAATCCGCTCCAGATCGAAGCGCCCGGCGGCCTCGCGGGCCACCGCCACATGCGCTTCGTGAATCGGATCGAAGGTGCCTCCAAAAATTGCGAGTTTCACGCCACGGGGATCTTCTCGATCTTGACCGAGTTGATGCGGACTTCCGTCTTCGGGCGGTCCGCGGCGCCGCGGGGCACCTCGGAGATCTTCTTGACCACCTCGTAGCCCTCCACCACTTCGCCGAACACGCTGTGCTTCCTGTCCAGGTGCGGGGTCTGCGCCACGGTGATGAAAAACTGGCTGCCGTTGGTGTTCGGGCCGGCGTTCGCCATGGAGAGAATGCCCGGCTTGGCGTGCTTCAGCTCGGCATGGAACTCATCGGCGAATTGGTAGCCGGGGCCGCCGCGTCCGCTGCCCTCGGGGTCGCCGCCCTGAATCATGAAGTTGGGAATCACCCGGTGGAAAATGGTGCCGTCGTAGAAGGGCTTGCCCGTCTTGGAGCCATCGGCGAGACTCACGAAGTTCTCCACCGTGCGCGGTGTTTTATCGGCGAACAGCTTCACTTTAAACGCGCCGGCGGTGGTGTCGAAAACGGCAAAAACTTGGTTGGCCATCCCTGCGATTGTAGCAGCGTGAGGGGCGCGCGGCCATCCATTACTCGTCCGGAAGCACTCTGACCCACGACGCGCCGCCCGGCCAGCCATCTGTCCGCCATCCGCGGCTCCGCACCCGGCGGCTGCCGGCTTACGGACGGACTACGGGCCATCCATTACCCGAACCGCACGGCGGCGCCGCGCTTCACGATGGAGTGCGCGGCGAACTTCTCGCGCTTCTCCGGGAAGTCGGAGCGGAAATGGGCGCCCCGGCTTTCCTCGCGCGCCAGCGCGCAACGTGCAATTAATGCAGCTACCTCGTGCAGATTTCGCGCATCCGGCTCGGGCGAGGCGGCTTCCAGGCGGCGGCAGGCTTCCGCCAGCCCGGCGCCGTCGCGGACGATGCCGCAGGCGCGCCAGGCGAGATCCTGAATCTCGGCCATCCCCAGCGTCTCCGGCGCGGCGGCTCGCGCGGGCCCGCCGCCCGCCGCCCCCGCCCCGCGCGGCGCGCCCTGCCCCTGGGACAGCATGGCACGGGCCGCCCGGGCGCCGAATACCACGCCCTCCAGCAGCGAGTTGCTGGCCAGGCGGTTGGCGCCGTGCACGCCGGTGCAGGCCACTTCCCCGGCTGCATACAGGCCCGGCACGCTGGTGCGCCCGTCCGTGCCGGTGCGGACGCCGCCCATGGCGTAATGCGCCGCCGGAGCCACCGGAGCGGGCTGGCGCTCCAGGTCCACGCCGTAGCGGAGGCAGGTTTGGTAGATCCGCGGAAAGCGCGCGGGCACGAAGCCGCCGGGCCGGCCCGAGAGGTCGAGCAGCACGTGGGAGGCCCCGGTGGCGGCCATTTCCGCCACGATGGCGCGCGCCACCACGTCGCGCGGCGCCAGCTCCTTGAGCGGGTGGTAGCGCTCCATGAAGCGCTCGCCCGCGGTGTTGCGCAATTGGGCGCCTTCGCCCCGCAAGGCTTCCGAAAGCAGGAAACACGGGGCTCCCGGCAGCAGCAGCGCCGTGGGATGGAACTGCACTAACTCGATGTCCTGAATCTCCGCTCCGGCCCGGTACGCCATGGCGACCCCGTCGCCGGTGGCCACGTCCGGGTTGGTGGTGTTGCGGAAAACCCGCCCCAGTCCGCCGGTAGCCAGCAGGACGGCGCGCGCCCGCACCGCCTCGCCGTTCAGAAGCGCGCCGCAGACGGCGCCGTCCTCCACCAGCAGATCGCCGATGGAAGAGTAGCCGCGCAGGGTCGCGCCGGCCAGCGAGGCCGCCTTATTGTAGAGCACCCGGGCGATCT
>Ga0265323_10000677_pt1 | contig 18538 bp, 23 predicted proteins | sample 41225metaG_FD_193580 | JGI IMG/M metagenome (GOLD analysis project Ga0265323, IMG submission 193580) | Rhizosphere microbial communities from Carex aquatilis grown in University of Washington, Seatle, WA, United States - 4-12-25 metaG | ecosystem: Host-associated > Plants > Roots > Rhizosphere...
AGCCTGCAAAACAATACCACCAGCGAAGAGCATTTTCGTATCGTTTCCGTACGTAAATCCTTCTCGAAGGAAAGTGTTGAAATCTGGGGCTGTCAACGGACCACCTTGGTTTTGAACATATGAGTTACCAGACTGGATGAACTCAAGGATTCCACCCGTAGCTCGGCGAGGATGACCCTGTGTACCAGCGGTATCATATTTCTTCTGGCTCCACCAAAATGCACGTTCGATATCAAGAGCATGTTCCGTGCCTTTCTTTGCACGCTGGTAAGGCATATCCTTTCCACCGTAAAGATTAGCTTCGCGCTCTGTATTGGAGAGTGCGATGGTTGTCTTGAAAATCTGAGTGTAGTTCGTTTCTGGAGTTGACTGTGTCATGTTAACGTTGCGAGCGATCGAGTTTTCCTCATTGGCATTACCAACAATGAAAATACCATCACCGACAACACCTGAAGGTGTACCGACTGTAGTACCGAAGCCACGAGATACAACGATAGTTGTAGCAGCAACAGTAGTAACAATCATGTTTTCACCAGTTCGGGCATTCTTGACTACATCTCCAGCTGTGAAAATGTAACCAGAATTAGATCCTGCACCTGTAACGGTCATGGTCAACGGATCAGCGGTTGTGTAAGCAGCACCTACGCGAGCATAGCGACCTCCATAAAAATCCTCGAACCACTTGAACTCAGGGTTTCCAGTCTGTCTTTTCAACATTCCAGATCCTTTCCAAGCTTTACCATCCCAAACCTTTCCGACGTTAGTCAAAAGGGTTACGAGTGGGTGTTTGTTAGGTTCAAGCAAGAAGATTTTATCTACTGCATCGACAATAAGTCGACCCTCAGTAGAGGAAGTACTAGTATCACGCGATGCATTACCCGCTGTATTTGTGACAACGCCCTCATTGTGTGAAGGTTCTGTGTAATACGGATAAGTGTTAGGCATAATATTTTATAACTTCTAATAAACTAATAATGGTTGTGTGTCAAAACAATTTAAGAAATCTCTAACTGAAGTTATTAGGATTAGATTTTGTACCGATTAATTGGTCGATAACGTTGTCGTCGTTCCTAATGAACGTAGCCCGACTAGCTCCACCAACTCCCATTGCCAAATCTTTTTGATGATTGGCAGAGTCGATATCAGCCTGTTTCTTTGCTTCTTTTTCAGAGAGTTCGCCTTTAACAGCGTAATATGCAACAGCGATGTCTGTTACATCGTGTTCATCTAACCATTTGTCGATATCGGAAGCGTACTTGCCGAAATCAGGCGTTCTGGTAATGAACTCGTTAACCTCTTTGTCAAATTCAGCAATCTCATCACGTTCTTTCAGATCTTTCTCAAATCCAGCTTTGATTTCCTGGGCTTTGGCTTCGATCATCTTCGTGATCTCTTCAGGCGAGGCCCCAGCATAAGCTGCGGCTCCCAAATCTTTCCTAACAATCTCTTGAGCTTTACTTACAATTTGTGCATCTTCGATTTTAACTTTACCTTCCATGGCCGCTTTGGCTAGATCGGGGGTAAGTTGTCCACCGAGAATGGCATGTACGATTTCAGGACTCTTGTCGAGTTTTTCGAGTAGAGGCGCAATTTCGTTATAGAATTTGCGATACTCGCCTAACTCCTGGCCCTGTCGTCCTACAAGGCTTTCCAGCTCTGCATGTTGCGCTGGATCTATTTGTGGTGTTACTGCTGGCGTCTGCCCCTGTGGTGCACCACCCATCATGTTTGGATTAGGAACGCCGTTACCAATTGGACTCCCCGCTGGTGCGGATCCTTGATTATTGTCTACCATATGTTTTTCTTCATAATTAAATTAATAAACTGACTGCGCGCAATCGACTTACTCTTTATGGGCAAATTTCTTTGCCGATAATTTCTGAGCGATCCCCAACAAGTCAACGCCAGGTTTAGGAAGACCACCTTTAAACTTCAACTTCAGCTTGAGTTTAACTGTGCCCCCCTTAATCTTGCCCTCTTTTTGTGAATCGTTCTCTTTGTCCATAGTATTATTCATAATTATTTACGTCCGTTTGAAAAACCGCCAAGAGCCTTTGAAACAGCATTGGCTTTTTCTCCACTCTCTTCGGTTGATCCTTCCGCAACAAGACCACTGCTGCCTTTCTTTTTGGCTTTCAACTTTGAAACAACTTTTTTTGTTTCTTCGGTTGTGCGGTCTGGACCAATTGTACCGAAAGGTTTGACACCCATTAAATTTGAGTTATCAAACGATTGTACTTTTCCTTTATCTTCAGTAGTCATGTTATTTTTTTAAATGTTTTATTCGATTTTTAATAATCGCCTTCTTCCCACGGGGTTGATTCGCAGAAGTTATCAAACGACCCTGATTCTTCGAATCAGCTGTGGACATAGGTTTCATCAAATTAGGCAAAGCAGTCATTGGTCCTTGCGGTACCTGTGGTTGTCCTTGTGGCATTGGTTGTTGTAATGGGTCCATAAAATTATTTTGTTTTTAGTTTAGCAATCGCTCCTTTTATAACTGCCATTTTTTTTGGCTGAGCGGATTTAAATAATGCTGTTGATGCTCTCTGTGACGCAGTTGGACCCGAAAGTGCCTTGGGTTGTTTTAATGACGGCATACCTGTAGGCGATTTTGGCATAGTCATTTTCGGCATAGCACCCATTTTAGGTGCAGTACTACGACCCATCCCCATAGATAGTTTGGGTATCGTCGGACCAGTTGGCTTTGGTATCGACGGCATTCGAACATACGGTGTCTTTGGGAATAGATTCATAAATTTAGCACTTTATATTTTTATACTTCTCTGAAGGCATATCTTCTTTCTTCTCGAAAGCTTTTGATTCACCCTTCTCTTCAGCCTTTGAACCTTCTTTAGCCTCTTTCTTGGCTTTTTTAACTTCGTCCTTAACGGCCTTCTTCAAGGCTTTTGTTTTTTCTTCTTTCATCATGTTATTTATAAATTAATTATTTTTAAATCGCCTTTGTCATTTATTGTTATTATACAACAGTCCCGAAATTATTCTTCACCCTCCTGTGGAATACCTCGAATATCGTATGCACCTCCTAGATCATCTTTATTTTTTTTCGGTTTATCTTCGGCTTTCTGGGATTCAAATTTCAAAGACAAAACTGCATCTTGCAAATCCAATTCACCAGTGATAACTCCCTGATATTGAGAAATCTTTGAAGGCTCTTTGACGGGGTCTAACACCAAAAAAGAGTTCTGTATAACACTTATTCTGTCCTGACTATATTTCAAAATAGCAAACCAGTAACGGGTTCCTTCTAATTCTCTCAAAAGAGATCTCATTTCATCGTAAGACATTTCACGAATCTGTTTATAAATGTCCTCGGTGAAGTAATTCTTTATCGCCTCATTATTTGTATTCATATTTTTTATTTAATATTAATTATTGTCCTTTGTTTCGATTCTTCATAAAAGAATTCGGAACATCAAAGCCATGTTGAGCAGCCCTATTCAGAAAAGCGTTATTATCTTTATTCTGATTGTATTTATCGATTAATGCGCCAGTTGCGGCACCTGCAGCCTTACCAATTGGATTATTGATCATAAAGTTATTAACTCCACGAGCAACATTACCCAAAAAACCTGGGCCACCCTTACCTCGGAATTTAGACATCACGTCTTTAATTGCTTTTTTCTTATTCATTTGATTAATTATAACATAAGCTAATAATTATGCACCGAATTTTTCAATCGACCTCTTTAATTAATTCTTTTTGTCCGCCTTACCTTTATCCTCCATTCTTTCCAGTCTTGTGTAGTAATCTGGAATCTCTTTTAGATGAGCTAAAGCGATTTTACCAGTGTCCACAGGAGAATCATCAGTAATGTTTGTTTGATCATCAACTTTACCATGTTCTAATTCCACTTTCATACCCTTTTTAAACTGTTTCGTCAATTTCGTACCAATCTTCTTTGCTACAGTCGATGCTTCGTCTTTTGTAAAGTCTGTTTTCATTTTAATTTACTTAATGTGTTCTTTAATGAAGCTTTTTTCTGTACACGTATTGGAAGTTTCAACCCTTTCGAAGATTTGTTCCACTCGTTCACGTCTACGCCTTCTTTTTCGAGTTTACCTCGATTAGCGTTGAAAAAACGTTCTTGTTTTTGTGATACGTATGGCATTTTAGCGTTGAATACTAGCTGCCCTATTAGCTAAGGCACTTTCTGGATTTGAATTGTGACCATGAAGAGCTGTATTTGTATTTACCTTACCTCCTCTATTCATTCCACGTGTATTTGTTGTTGGAAGTGGAATGCGGGCTGCCGTAGGGGGCGTGGCCCCCATCTGCAATAGGTTGATTGGACCTGATGCTTGTGCGAAAGGAGAAGGTGCGGCTGTTCCCATACCTCCTCGTAACATTGCAAGTGCACCTTGAGCAACCTGTGGAGGAATTTGTGATCCGTTGAACGATGGTGTTGGTACTTGTGGAGGCCCACCTGTTGGCAAACCTTCTGGTCCCCCAGTAGGAGCCCCACCTGGAGCCGCAACACCTGGTCCTTGAGATCCATCTTGTGGAACTGGTTGTCCATCTGGACCAACCTGTGGCGCCTGTGGATTTTGGTCGTTCTTTGCAATCGTATCGAGATTCCAAGACCATGGTTGTAACACTTTTTGTGTAAGTTTCTGCGGATCGACGAATGGAAGATTGATAAGAAGTTGGAAAAGATCCATGTTTTGTTTCTTTTGAATATCAACTTGACCAGCAATCGAAGGTAGAACGGAAGCCTTATAATCAAATTTGCCTTCCAAGTCTTCTTTTTGAATAAGAGGAAACAACTCTTTTCCATCATCACCGATAATTCGAATAATCATGTCTTCGGTAAAGAACTGTCGTTCCATATCCATCCAATAACGCATCAAATCAGCAAAACCATCACCAAGATGATTGATAAACAAACGAACACGCTCCAATGTCGACTCTCGAAGATGACGAACTTCTGTTGCAGAGTTCGCACCGCCTCCAGCACCCATCGAGAAGTCATCAACACCTGAAGCATAACGCATATCCGACTTCAAAAGGTCTTCCTCTTTGTAAGCCGAAACTTTGATATCTGAAAACTGAACTTCACGTACTCCATTTGGATCAACAGAATAAATAATACCGAATGGACGTGTAACAAGTTCCTCTTTATTAATATTTGCAAGAGGATTAACGATCCACATCTTGTGGATTGACAGAGTTGCAGCATCAAGACGTTGATTTTTGATCATGTTCATCATGATCTGGGGATTTTCCAAAATCATTGGAAGACCATAACCCTCAAACTCACCTGGAACTTTCAAATAAGGAAAATCGATGATAGATGACTCTTTAAAATCATAAGGAATAGGCATCCAAGCATCTTTCAAAATAGGACACCATGATCCACCGACGTGAACTGAGTACATATCCGCAAAAGGTTGAGTCCATTCAAACACTTCATACATCTGAAGATTAGGATCACCATAGTTATTGTATTTATCCGAACCCATTCCGTAGGCAGGACCATTTAAAATGTTTGCTCCCTTAACGATTAGGTCCTGATTCTGTTTCACTTGATTACGGACAGAGGCATAATCAGACAAATCACCTCCTGGGTTAGACAAAGCCATATCCAAACGCTCTGGATCAGCCATTGGATAGCGTCTTTTAATATCAGGAGCAGTTAAAACCATTCGTTTAAACCAGTATTGTTTGAATTGGCGTTCTGTATTGTGCCAATCGTACATCAAATTGTAGTTATCAACCCATTCTGCGAATGGAGCATCATAAAAAACCTTCTCTTTCTCCTTCCAAACGTATTTTTTCGAGTTCAAATCCTTCGATGTCATGAATTTTTGCTTGCGTACATCCTTTTTCCAGTATGCCTGAAGATAACCCATGCCATAAATGAGCGAAGAACGGACAACCTGCTCGGTTGTTTTGTCCATTCCAGCTATTTCCCAGAGGTAATCACCCAATTGCTCTTGTTTTTCAGCCTTTTTCTGTGATTCTTCTGTTCTTCCTTGTACTGCAAAGTCTGGACGAGCATCCAAAACACGTGGCATAAGAGTTTCAACCACAGCTTGAATATATGGAACGAAAATATTAGCCTGCCATGCTTTGATTTGAAGTTGTCGATCTCCATTGAAGGCAATATAGAGTTTATAAGAGCGATCCAAACGAGGTTTTATCATGCGCAAAAAGTATTGACGCGCATCTTGCATCTGTAAATGGAATATCGACATGAATTCCACCTCCTCTGGAGAGAAATTCGACGGTGTGTAAGTATTAAAACGTGTGTAAACAGGTCTTGGTGCTACCATATTTTTATATTATACAACAGTCCCTTAATTAATAGCTGTAGGACGTTGGTAAATGCTTCTGATAATCCAATTGATCCATTTTTTTACCTGACATAACTTTGAAACCCTGAAAAGCAATTCCACAAGAGAAAATACAGTCGTCGTGATAACCTTCCATCGCCACCATGTTATTTGCATCGTTATAAACGAAAACTGTCATCTCATCAATTGTTTCCTTTGAGTGAATAATCAGAGATTTTGAACGAACCGCTTCTTCGAAGTCGTCAACCAGAATAGGACGAGTAACTTTGGTTGTCTTCCAACCAAGTTTATCGCTCCACGGGTTCCCGACGGTGTCGTAACGCGCAGGTCTAAAATACATTGATGGATAAAGTAACTGTTTCAGAATATTAATAACAACATTTCCGTGTGCTTCAGACTCAATCACCATTAGAGCGTTATTATAATATCGTCCCCACTTGTCTAATACCTTTCCAAGTTTATCTGGTGCCATATGGCCTCTCCAAAAACCTACTTCTTCTCCTGTAGCACGATTAAATACTGTAGCAACAGAATAGTCTCCTCCAGAAACACCTTCTGCGGTGTCAACTCCCATTACGTAAAAATTTCCAGATTCTACAGGCCTATAAATTCGGAATCCTTCATCTTCTCTAACAATGTGTTCAGAACCGTCAGCCAATAGTACTTTCTCTCCAACCTTCAATTGGTTTTTTCTCTGTTCATTAATAGTTTCCATCTCAAATACAGCGCGTCCAGATGTTAGAAACTCCAAAGCATAGTTGTTGTTGAATTGACGAGGATTATTCATCCTTTTTCTAATCATTTCAATTTCCTCTTCTGAATAATTCCACCACCAACCGTAATCACGTTTTATATAGTCGTTTTCAGAAACCCACATACGGTGGAAAAGATCCCCGACTGCTCCAGGAGATGATTCGATTACTATCTTTCCGTCAATAGGGACAGACGCTTCAATAGTCATCATTTTTTCTTCGGCTTTCTCCCAAAAAGGCACCTCTGTACATAGAATATTATGAATCGTATAACCTCGACCAACGTTCTCAGTAGATGGAAGAACCAAAATCTTTGAATCTACTTTGGGGAAACTAATTTCAAATTTTGAGTTGTAATGAATTGTTGGTCTTAAAGCATCTGGTGTAGTTCGATAAAAAGTTTTAATTTTATCGAGAAGTTCAGCCGTCAAGTCGTTGTTGTAACCGACGATAGCTGATGTGATTCCACCATTACTGATTGTTCTGTGATAAAAGTAACCAGTAACGGCAGTCGAGAAACCGATCTGGCGAGCTTTCATTATAATAATTCGATTAAACTTGTTCAGATAATTAAAAAGATCCAATTGTGCTGGTTTTAAAATAAATGGTTCAAGGCCGCCCGCTTTTGTCTTAATTTTACAAAAATTACTAAGATAAAAAGCTGGATCTGCTAGTTGTTCAATTGTATTATTCATATAGACTTCTACCCTCTTTTAATTCTTTTTCTCGTTTCTTTTTAATTTCTTCTGGAACTTCTGGGGCAATTACTTCATACTCAATAGTCTTCAATTGTGCCTCTCTTTTTTCTTTAGGGATATTAGCCAGGGCGTCTTCCCAACTACCACCACCTGTTGCTGTTTCATCATATTTGTCTAGGCCAATTGATTTCATCAAAATACTCAACCCCATCAGTTTCTCCGTTGGTTTATCTGCAGTATCAATTACCCCCTTTAAATTTCCCACAATGTAGTCAAAAGACACACCGTGTTTGGCTAGAGAAGCATGATACTCCTTTCTCATAGCAATTTTATCCAATGTACGATAAACATCAGCTACAGTTTTAACTCCGATTATTTCACGAAGTCTTTTTGGATCCTGTGTTATTTTTAATGCCTTTAAAAGCATTATCTGTTGTGTTGTATTCTGAGCGGTATAACCATACTGGCCCTTAACAAACACAACTGGTTTTAAATTTGAGTTATTCATATTTTTTTAACAAAGAAAGATGTTCCACGATGACGTCTTGTTTGGACGTCATATTTTTCTTTTTTATTCGCAGCATTAATCGAAAGAACCTCGTTAATAATTGAATCACGAAATTCAGCAAAAGTGAGATCTCTCTTATCTGCATCTTTCAACAAAGCAAGTCTCTCATCCATTCGACAGACAGGAACAAGAAAATCAATTGATATATTTTTATATGGAAATTTATAATATTCTGGATTTTTAAATGGATCTCCATCTTCAAAACCAGGGAAGAAGTCATTGAAATAGCTTTCAACTGCAGAAAAACTCAAACTGCGAGTTAAAATCTGAATATCCATTCCAACAATTCGATGTAAATATTTAACAAAAGCAATCTGAATGAATTGTGGATTTTTGTTAATTGGCCATTTAATCCTTCTCCCTTTATACAAAAAATTACGTCGTAGCCAGGCTACTTTAACGTAATTAGTGAACAAATCTGAATAAAAACTTCTTAATACGTCTTTGGATAAATCGGTAAATTCATTAAAATCCATCGTTGTTCCCGATAAGTCATCTAAGTCTAATTTATAGTGAAGATCATTATCTACTGAATAGATATCCTGATACTGTTTTGGGTAAAGTTTGTTTTCCATTTATTATTCATATTTTTTATTGAACAACATTACTTATCGGCGCGTCATTTGCAATAGCCGTTGGCGTTGTTCCAGCTGCTTGAGGCGTATCCTGAATACCACCACCCATACTACCGCCCAAAAGAGACTCAAGAGCATCTTCGACTTGTTGATACATTTCTGGATTCTGTTGTTTCAACTGATTTAAAAACTGTTTCAATGCGGCTGGATCACTTGGATCTACTCCCATAGCCTCAAATAATTGGAATAATTGTCTCATTGCAGCACTTCTTTGTGCCTGTGTCTTATTTGTAGCGGCGAATTTACTACTATTAAAATCCTGATACTTCCCTTGTACCTTCGTCATTAAATCCTGAATGTTTTGTTTCATTTGTTGCGGAGATAAAGCAGGAGAAGTTGGAGCACTTTCTGCTGCACCTGTCGGAGGAGTCATTGGAGATGGTTGTTGTGTTGGATCCATATTATTTTTTATTAATATCCACGCCTTGAGTCTCGTAAAAGACCCAAAGTGTAGAAGTTATCCGTCTATTTGAGTACCTTTGATAATATCTAGATTTCTCTGTGCTTGTTCAAGCGTAAGAGCGGCCTGTGCCTTTTCCTTACCTTGTGAAGCCTTGGCTAAATCTCTAGCAGCTTTTACAGCGGCTTCGCCTACCAAAATTGCCGCCTTTTTTTCTGATTTTAACATATTTTTTTGTTTTAAAAATATCATTTAATAATTTAACAAGATGTCTCGATCTAACTACATTATACCACAGTCCTGAAAAACAAAAAATCGCCTAAGCGATTTAGTGTACCGACCAGTGTAGAGAATCCGACTAAGTTATTTCATCGGAACGGCAGGGTGCTTAGAGCTTTTATTTTTGCGACTTAGACTAGCCCACTAGCTTCGTCGGGACTTCCCACCACTCAGGGTCTTTGTCCTAAATACGATACGTAACTCAATATTGTACAATTTAAAATTACGTATTTAGCCGTATTGGCTCACTCACTTATTGGAGCCACTTTATATCGTGTAAACATTGAAGTAATGTTTGCTGCCGTACAACCCTTTGGCCCAGCCTTAAGACATTAGGTTTGCACTATCCCCACGATTGGATTGTTATGCGAATTCTCTACACTGAACAGTTCGGAGATAGTATATCAAAACCACATTAGACTTGTCAAGTAAGTAGGCAAAAGGCCATCTGCTAATCGATGGCCTTCCCCCCAAAACCTATCTTCGCAGGTGTCGAACCACTAGGATAGATCTACATTATTAACAGTTAACGTTTCGTTTAAGTTAACTAGTAATTTGTCCAGTGAAAGTGACTAACTGTCATCTGGGCAAGTGGCTTTCCACCACGTTTTACATTTGTCGATATGAGTGATAATAAAATTAATAGCGAAGATAGGATCTTTCGCCTGCTCATAACTAACTTCTGGGTGATTGCAATCTCTGATCTGGGCTAGACCAACTGAGTTGCACCCCTTTTTAGCATCATTGTAATGGACCTTTTCAGGAATCCAATCTTTATTTTCCCCGTCGATAACCTTAACGACTACTTGTCCGTCAACTCCAGCGAGTTGACTTTGTACTATTGCATAAGCTCTAAGAGTTTGTTTATCATAATTTCCATTTGTAATTTGACCGTAAAAGAACGCGATAACTGCCAATAGTGGCGTCATAACTATTAATTTAGTCCTGATTTCTGTGACTTCTCAAACACCGATAGTGATGTGCTCTACCCTCAATTCGATTATGCCCAAAAAATTTAAAAACACAATCAAAATTAAGGGAAAAAGCGGAAACCCCAATGCGTCCATTGAGGGTAGAACACACGACATTACCGACGACTAGGCGGCAGGTGTCAATTGCAATTCTGTATGACAAACTTTAATTCGTTGTTTCTGTTGAAGTGGTTGTTGTAGAGACATCTTTAATCTCTGTGGTTGCCTTGACTCCAGACCATAAACCTGAAGCTGAAAGACCTGCCACAATACCTTGGATTATATTCACAGCGTGAACACCTCCAACTAAAAATGCACCTCCAACTCCCAAAAGAAGTGAAACCAGGGGACACCAACGACTCGAAAGACCCGTCAGTTTAAAGACCTGAGTTACTCCTAGAACAACTGGAACTAAAATTAAAAATTGTACTGATAATGTATCCATAATTGTTAAATTATTGATTACTTAACAAGTGTAGCAAAGTCCTAAAAAAAAATCAAGTTGAAAGCCATGGACCTGGGGGAGTTCATGGCTTTGCGCTAGATTGGGTGCTTACTAGCAAGCGTGAGGTGGGAGCGAGAAGCGAGGGTTAGGGCGGATGAAAGTTGACGAGGGGGAGGCCTTATGCGGCCCTTAAGTCCCCCTCTATTTGGACAAACCTGCGCGGCTTCTGTCCGAGATGCGGGCAGTGTTTCCCTGCACAACAGAAACGAATCTTCCTGATGTCAGGGTTCTTGTGAATCCGACAGAAGTAGTATATATCACGCCGAAGGCGAGGGAAGAACATAACGCCTCCTAATTGACGTAGGCCGCTGCCGCTGGGAAGCGAAAGTAGGTCTGTCTGGGTTGACGTTCCTTCACAGCCACGACAACGCGCTGCTGTGTTGCGCCACGGTTGGGGTTAAGACACCCACCGTGGAAGGTTTGGCCGTTCCGCACTTTCTTTTCAGGATCATGCGGCGCGACTGCGATATGACAAACTGGACAAGTCATAGACCTCTCCTTGTTTAACTTCGAACGTGTGAATTGGCATGATGACATCTCTAGTCACCATGGTCTGCTCTTCCCCTTGCCATCCGTGGGTGAGTATCCCATTGATGCCTTTGATATGCCCCGCATACCAAATCTTTACACGAGAAAAGCATCCTTGTTGGTAAATCACTTGCCGTCCGACTTCTTGCATAGTGCACCTCAAAGAACTTCTCTGAAATAAATTATACTACGGTCCTAAACAGAAAACTGTGTATTAAGGGCTGTCCTTGTTTGTGGTCCAATATTGTTTGGAGCAACTGGATGAATCCCCTTTGATTGCTGAAACATTAATACGGCTGCGGAGGTTTTCGGACCGAAGAAACCTAGATCCGCTGGATTAATTGGTTTCAAAAATCCAAGAATCATCAAAGCGATTTGAGCAAACTTTATATCGTCATTGTGCTGCCCATAAACCATATCGGTATTCCATCGATAGTGAAAGTTATCTGGTGAAGGAAGTGCTTTCAAAAACGTAGAAATATCAGAAGGAATTTCTACTGGAGTCCAAGACTCGTAAATATAAGGAGCCCAATCCATTGGGTTGTATTCTGTTTCTCCTTTGTTACCCCAAGCTTCTGACCATTCGTTTCTAAGTAAATTCAGTGTTGGGGATGACCATCCTTTTGCAGTCATCTGATGACCTGAAGTAACTGGATTGGGAACACGAAGAGGATCAACATCCTTCGGTAACCACGATGGGTTGTACATACTGTCACCAACCGAAAACAGAGTTGACACTGCGCCGTAAAGATACATTGCCGTTCTCATACTTTGGAAATCCAAAGCAATTCGAATGAATCCTGGAATTTTATATTGCAACGCTTCAGCATAAGCGGCTGGAGTAATCGCATTGATATCTCGATATTGTGAAATTGAAAGTGTTGTATCGTTTGGCAAAGTCTTAGTTGTGCAACAACCTTTGTTGAAACCAACCTTGAAAACAGTACGAGGTCGACGACCACCATCAAGTGGAATGTCTGATTCTGCTGAAAGGATGTCTAGAAAACGTGGAGAAAAATCTACCCACACACCAGTTTTTCTAAACCACCAAAGTTTTAAAACATCTGCAATAGAATGAGAGACACAAGCTGGAATTTGATTCTGCATCATAACTGGACCCAACTGTGTATTCAAAGTTGGAGGCAACTGAACTGAAGTAACTGGGACGATAGAAGCTGATGCAATAAAGTCACGGTAGTCTGGTTTTGAAATGATTGCACCTGTTGTATATGGATTCATATTTTTTATTGGTTAGTTTTATTAGTTGTTGTTGGATTCAATGGATAAAGCGACAATCCACTTCGAGCTGATATTGCTCGTAAAGTTTTTTGAATTGGATTTTCCTTCGTCGCAGCACCAATTGTGTTCTTTCCTTCGGTAGCATAACCGACCTGTCTGGCACCGAAGCTTGGAACAGCATTCATTACACTATCTGGAATACCCAAAACCTTTGCGAGTCCAGCATAAGCTGTAATACCAGGCATCAAAGATTCAGCACCAGTTCTTGCGGCATAGAATGCTTTTGTTCCAATTCCTGGATTGATCAAATTACCATTAGCATCATACGACGGATAGAGTGGTTCTCCAAATTGAGTCTCAGGAACTTGAGTTGAGTCATTCAAAATTGATGGTTGAATTAGGTAATCAAACATCAGTTGACCTAATGGATGTTTCATAAAAGGAGAAGCATCTATTGCCCTGACAACATCACTTGGGAAAGAGTTATCATAATTTTTCTGTGAAGAATTCAACATGTTCATTGTCAAATAAGGCAACATTGTTTTGACATCCGTATTCCAAGACGTACCAAACATATCACCCAGTTTGATCATTGTTGGTGAATTCAAATATTCATTATACTTCTGAGTCAATGCTTCCTTCTCTTGTGGAGTGCGTACATCAGAAATTTCATTAATCAAAAATGCTACTTTGTTGAAAAATGCAGGATCGTTTATCAAAGTCTTTCCTGCTTTAGCTGCCGTTGCATAAGAGAAAGAAAGAAATGGAGAACCAACAATAGGTAATGTTCTCATTACCTTAACGAAGTCAGGCATAGCTGAGTAGTTCATAAATGTTTCAATCGCAACTTCAGAAGCTTTCTCTGGAGTCAATCGATATAACTTCTGACCGCCACTTACATACGAACTAACAATATCATCTTTTGTTATAGGCACCTGTCTACTGATTTTTATCAAATTACTTTCTGGTACGCCCTTAACAGAAAGGTAGTGAGTCGTTTCCAACTTGTATGACTGGTCAATCTTTTCGTACCAGTTAGGCATTTTATTCATAATGAGATTAGCCGCTTTATATGCCGCTTGTTCAGCCGCTGGTTTAGTTGTGTCACTAGCACCATCTTCGATCCTAGCTTTAAGTGTATCCATCCAGTTGCTATTTCCAACCAACTCATTACTTCCAAAACCAGATGGTTTTGCTGATGATGGAATAGTTCCACCATAATCCTTGTTCATTTGTTGAACCGTTTGGATTGAAGACTCTGGAGGGTTTGCTTCTCGAACACGTTTTAATTCATTCAAAGTTTTAATATCTTCTTCTGTTTTATCTGCCTTTTGTTCAAGTCGGATAAGATTTGAAAGTTGATCGTGACCAGATACGATATTCTCGTATTCAGCCGCCAACACTTTTGTAACCTCTGACTGTGTTGTTCCATATTGAGTTAAAATCTTTTGACCCACACCGAGTTGTTTGTCTATTGTGCTTGGATTGAATCCAGCCATTTGACGGAATAGGTTTGGGTGATTATCCATGTAATCAACCCAAGAGTTTACATCGTTTAGGAAAGTATTTTTCATAAACGTTGCCGTCTGACCGCCACCCAAATAACTTCTCATTGAGGCTAGACCTCGTAAAAATTCTGGATCTTCAATCGGAATTCCCATTTGCCATCCCATTGTTAAGTTGCCTGTCCACGCGAAGAAGTGTGCACTCAAAGAAGCTGGAACTTTAAACAGTTTAAACAAACCGAGTAGTCTATCATTCGCATCCAAAATAGTTTTGAAAGGAGTCCAGTCCTTTACTGTATCGTAGATACCCATGTTCTTCGCCAACGTACCAGCATTTATTTTATCCAAAACATCGCCAACACTTAGGGCTGGAGTGAGAACATTTCCTTCTTTATCAACAACACCCCTCAGTCGATTGAAAACATTATCGTAACCTGCGACCCCAGTCGTCCCTGGTCTAATCGTGGTGTAAGCATCCTTCAATACCTCTGGATCATAACTGATCAGATTTTTCAAACTCTTATCTTGTGCAGCAAAATCCAAAAGCTTTTGAGCATTTTCAAAACTATTTGCTACTTTAACTGGTTCAATGAAACTTCCTTCGCTAAGTGTGTTCTTTGTTATCTCTGCGATTTTATCAGGAATAGTAATAGGTGATCCTGGTTTTAAAAGTTCAGAGATATCCTGAAGAACATCTTTACCGTGCAGATCGTTTGTCATTATTGCCCCCTGAGTCTTTCCAAGTTGATAAACCTGGTCAAGAAGATTAACAGACTTGATTCTGTCTTGAGTCGAATATTTAAAGAAGTCAGCGATATCATCACCGTGTGGCAAACTTCGTATTGCACTTTCAGCCCATTTACCTACGGTGTTCCCTTCATTCAAATCAGTTAAACCTCCCCAGTTTTTACCAAGTCGATCATAAACATTTGACTTAATAAGTTCGTCGTACTTGTCTGAATTTTCAATCGCACTAGCTCCGACGTTTGAAGTAAAGTTTCTGTAAGCATTAGAAAACTTATTTAACATTCCATCTTTAGCAACATCTCCAGCAGCTTCTGCCGTATCTGCTACAGCACTCGTAGCTTTATAAGGCAATATCTTTGCAAGTTTTCTTTCCAGTCCTGAAACCAGTCCAGTCTTTGCTGCTTCTAGTCCACCTTCAACTCCTCCTTCTGTTGCACCCTTAACCAAACCAACTCCAACGCGAGGAATCAAAGCATCTGTTCCTGCAGTAACCCAGTTAATAGGATCCTGAAAAACATCAAGCATGAAACCCAAAGGAATTTGAACAGCACGGTTAACTCCATATTGTTTCAGGACATCACCAGATGTTAACCCCTCCTTCAATGCATCATTGATATTTCCAAACAAAGTAGAACTTGTTCCTTTACCTAATGCAAACTGTTCAGCACCCACAATAGCGTTGAGAGGTTTTTGCAAAGCACTCAAACCAGACACAATCCAGTTGTGACTTTGTGGTGCAGTCTGATCTGCTTGAGTACTCTCTTGACTGGTTGTCTGTGTGTTCTGTGGACCATACCATTCGTTTCGAAGTTGAGAAGAACGAACAGCACTTATGTTCTTGGTCAACGTATCCAACTTTGTGCCTAATGAGATATCAGAAGAAGACGGAGTAACATTGTCCGCATAAGCAGTTGGAGAACTTTGAAGTTGGCCCTGAACTTGTTTAGCCTGGTCCTCAAGATAAGTCAAATTTTCGGGAGATGTATCGACAGTTGCCATATGTTCCCATTATACTACAGTACCTCGCTTAGAGAATAGAAATACTTCTTCATTTTTAAATCTGGATTAAATTTAACTGTTGGTTTAGCTGGGAGAAATTCGATGCGTCCAGTATTGACGTTTAGTGTGTTCCTGGCTTTATAAACACGTAAAACAAACTCACCCCAATCAGGCATTTTGATTACATGGTTCTTACGAAGTTCACCTGACAATACTTTAATCATTCCATAGTAAACACGCTTGACCGTATCCAAATCAGAGATACCAGCTTTAACGGCTAACAGTTTAAAAAATTCGTCTGACTCTATGCTTTTCATTTTATTAAATTGATATTACATTCAGGAGTCATTCTGCTTAAAACTCCATCGATATCAAATCCAATTAGTTTTTTCATAATATTATTTCCAAGAGATTATCCACTGTCTTCTCCCAAGTGTTATCCTTCATTGGGTCAGTGAAGAAGTCTCTTAAGTTATCTACTAAAATTACTTTATCCAAAAAAGGTTCACAGTTGTTGCCGTTTGTAACTACTGGAATACCAGAGGCCAAAGCCTCTGCTGCTGTATTTGAAAAGCCACCTTCCATTTCCCAAGCCACAAAATAATCTCCCGTATGATAAGCCTCAGCCAACTGATCATTATTTAAATCCTTCAACTCAACTAATTCAATCCCTGGCAAGTCACCGAGTTGTTCATAAATGATATGCCCTTGTTTGTGAAGACCCCGTTCTCCTCCTGAATAAAACAATACCTTCCTCTTCTTTGGTTTAAAATGTTTTGTATTAACCCCCAACTCACAGAGAAAAGCTGCGGGGTAGTCTTTGAAAAACCAACGGTTAATTAGAATGAACGGAAATTTTCCATAATATGGATCGTACATCGTCTTGTATGGACCACTGGCTAATACCCAAACATAGATCTCCCCTTTCATTCTATCAGTAACTGGGAGAAGTTGTGGATCACCTACAAGCAAGATGTCAGCCTCTATTCCATAACGCCAGTCGGCTATATGTCCTTTGAATTTAAACCAGTCTTGCTCGGTTTGATCGCTAAAAATTGTATAGTCATATCCTCTTTCAGTTAAAATGTTTCCAATCTCTAGGAAGTGTCTTACTCCTCCCCGTTTTTCTAGAACTGGGACTACCGCCCCGATAGTTGGTTTATCCATATATTAAAAATTGATTATAGCGTTGTCCTCGACCAAATAAGCCTGGACATAACTTGACTTGGTAATTAAAAGATCCAATGAACGAGTGTTGCCGAAGAATGGATTGTATTCAACTCGTATCTGTTTAATCTTCAATCCCTTTCGCATTGCCTGCATTACTGAACGGAGAATGATATGATCGTGTCCTTCTGTGTCTATCTTCAAAAACTCAATCGTCTTAATATTATATTCCTTTATCAAATCAAAGAAAGTAATTACTGGAACATCTTCACATGTGACCAAGTTCAATGATAGACCTAACTTTTCGAATATATTAACCACCGTTCCATGTTGTTGGTTAAACGAATTGCAACCACGTATCCAATTGGGCAAATTGTATCGTTTGATAACTTCATCCGTAACATAATACATCTTACCCTTCCCTTTGTGACAAGAGACAGCCGCATTCTTTTTAAAAATGCCAGGTCCGACTGGCAATTTATCTAGATAATATTTAACAGGCTCAACCAATAATGCCTTCTGTCCAGACTTCAAAATATCTGCACTTGTATCAAAATCTGATGTACCAATGTCTACGTAGTCGAATTTCATATAGTTATTTGATTGCTTCTACATAAATCATCGTTGTTCTAACACAGGCTGGATCTGGCCACGTCTGGGTCTGTAGGTTAGGACGATGATTGGAAGAAGTTGGAAAGATTGTATATAATATCTTCTCTTTTTCAAAACCCGCTGACTGTAAATGAAGAGCAAGGTAATCAATATTGAAAGCTGTCTTGTGAACTTCAGCATCTCCACCTATTTGATTGCCATAGATGACTTCCATCAAATCGTGATACTTTACCCAATCAAATGGTTGATTCGTAATCTCAGTTGACCAAAGTCGAGCCAGTTCATTAAAGTCCGTAGTCATCAAGACCAACTTGCCACCTTTCTTTAAAACCCTATAAATTTCATTGAAAGCAAGTGGAACCTGGCGAAATGGGATATGTTCAATAGCGTCAACAGTTTCAATGTAATCAGCATAGTTATCTTTGAAGGGTAGATTCAACATATCTGCTTGAACAAATTCAGCCCCCTTCTCAACATGTGCTCTTCCAAACAAACCTTTTTTAGACTTGACCTCTTTAAAACTAAACGCTTTATCAACGTTTATAAAACCTTTCACAAGACAAGTTCCACACCCTAGGTTTAGTTTAATTTTTTTCATTTCGATCGTATAAATAA
>Ga0265323_10000678_pt1 | contig 18519 bp, 11 predicted proteins | sample 41225metaG_FD_193580 | JGI IMG/M metagenome (GOLD analysis project Ga0265323, IMG submission 193580) | Rhizosphere microbial communities from Carex aquatilis grown in University of Washington, Seatle, WA, United States - 4-12-25 metaG | ecosystem: Host-associated > Plants > Roots > Rhizosphere...
TACAAATAACTGTCGCCACCGACCCGGCATCCGGATGTGCGCCGGGCGACCAAATCAGTCGGTTTGTCGCAGTTCGTGCGGTTGTCCGAAATCCATGTTCCGCGCGAGGCGCGAGAACAGCCGCGGGAATAATCGCTGCAGCCAGATGCCGTAAATCTCCGGTCCGCCCACGACGACTTCCTCGCGGTCGCGCGCGACGGCCCGCACGATCGCCGCCGCGCACCGCTCGGGCGCGATGCCGCGCGCTTGCGTCCGGTCCGTGCGGGCATGGCGCGCGCCACTGGCCGTGAAGGCGTTGTCCGAGACGGCGGTGCGCACATAACCCGGACACACGATTGTGACCTTGATCCCCTCGCGCCAGACCTCGGCGCGCAACGAATCGAAGTAGCCGTGCAGCGCATGTTTTGCGGCCGCGTAGCTCGAGCGCATCGGCGTGCCCACGTAGCCCATTACGCTGCTCACCACGACGACGTGGCCGCGCCGTCGCGCCCGCATCGCCGGCAGCACGGCCTTGGTGAGCGCCACCGCGCCAAAATAATCGACTTCCATGATCTGCCGCTCGACGGCCAGCGTCGTCTCGGCCGCGAGGCCACGCTGGCTCACCCCGCCGTTGTTCACCAAAACGTCGATCCCGCCGCAGTACGCGAGCACATCGGCCGCGACCGCCGGGAAGGTGTCGCTGCGGGCGAGGTCCAGGGGCACGCCCCGATGCGCGTCGGGCCGGGCACACGCCCGCCGCACCCGTTCGAGCTCGGCTGCACGGCGGGCCGAAAGCACGAGGCACGCTCCTTCGCGGGCGAAGGCATAGGCCAGCGCTTCGCCGATGCCCGAGGAAGCGCCGGTGATCCAGACGACCTGATCTTGAAAACGCATGCCCCGTGTTTCGCACGAAGCGCCCCGCTCCAAAAGACCAAACTTATCCGATCCGTGGCAGCGGGCGCGTCTCAGTTTCTGAAATCCGTAATGGAGCGGCTTACTATGCCGCTGCGGTCCGAGCCGGAGCGTGGGCACTCTTGCCCGCCGATCCATAGTCCTGCGTTCCGCTCCCGGAAAGAATACCGCGGGCAAGAGTGCCCGCGCCCCGCCCCCCGAACGTCTTCCACGCACTCCGCAAATCACCGAACGGATGCCAAAAACTGAAATGCGCCTGGCGCCAGCGGAAATTTTCGTGCGCTCGGCCCGCGACGAGTTACAGTACGTGGCCATGAGCACCGGCGAACGTGTTTCCTGGTTTTTTACCCTGCTCGGCGCCGCCCTCGTGGCCGCACCTTTTGTATCGGAGGATTATCAACGCAAACTCGGCAACGGGGCGTTCGCGCTCATGTTCGTGGGCGCCGTCGTGAGCCTCACCGCGTTCATCGTGGTTTTCCTGTACCGCAGCCGCAACCGGCATCGTCGCGATCTTGTGGCCGGCCGCGACCTGCTCGCGCGCTGGACCTATACCGCGGCCGAGTGGCACGCCTTCGCCCCCGGCGAGACGCGACGCCTGGCGGCCGACAAGGGCCTGCTGCTAAAAATCATGGGGGGCATCATGCTCGTCGCCATCGTGGTAATGGCCCTGATCGACCGCCGCGTCGCGGTGTTCCTGGCCGGAATCCTTGTCGGGACGTGGCTCCTGTGCTGGGCGATCGTGCGCGTGCAAATCCGCCGCCAGTCCAAGCTCGAACAGGCGCCGCCCCCGGAAGTACGGATCAGCGCGCATGCCCTCCTCCTTGGCGACCAGTTGCACTTGTGGAGCGGTTGGGGCAACCGGCTCGAAAGGTGTGATCTCGACCAAAATCCGCCAGCGCAGATCGCGATCACGTATTCGACCCCCGGTGGCCGCGGTCGCCGGCCCACGCAGACCGTGTGCGTGCCGATACCAACCGGACGTGAAGCCGAAGCCGCCGCGCTGGTGCAGCGTCTCGCCGCCCCCGACTGAGCGGCGTCAGGTCTTCCCCTGCGGTTTTCAGCCCCGCCCACCCGCTCCGCGAGACACCGGCGGCCAGGGCGTCGTGGAAGTTCCGAAACAGATGCAGGTCGTGCCAGCAGCCTGTCGGACTTGGCCAACGTCCCCGGCCCGGACACGAGGTCCGTGCGCAGGAACGAGCATAGCAGCGGGCTTCGCCCTTCCGCCGCTGCGATTGGACAAACCGCCACCGATAACCTAAAATCGTCACTTCCAGTTCAACCCTGACACTGGTCCAAATCGTGAACCAGCTCATACGCCACCGATGAAAATCAAACCGGGGACGGTTCTTCCAAGCATCGCAGCATCCGCAACGGTAATCCTTCTGGTGATGTTTTTCGGCCCAAGCCGGGAACTGCGATCGGCCCAAGCGGAACTGAACGACCGCCGTGCCGAATCCCGGCCCGAATCCGAACCGTCGGAGGCGAATCCGATGGCAGCGGAGGCCAGCAGGGAGAATTTCCCACCGCCACGGTCGGGACGGCGCCCCCCCGAAGCGCCACCGCAATTTGCCCAAACCTGTGCGCTGTGTCATGGCGGAGATGCGCGTGGCACGGATCGCGCGCCCTCGCTGGTCAACAACGACCATCTCCGCAACGCGTCCGAAAACGACATCGCCGACATCATTCGGAAAGGGAAAGGCAAGATGCCGGCGCTCCCCTTGCCGCCGCCGGACGTCCAAGCCCTGGCACATTACGTACGACTCCTCGATCCCATGGGAGCGGAGCCCCTGGCGCCGGGCGATCCGCAGGCCGGCGAGCGCATCTTCTTTGGCGCCGGGCAATGCGCCACCTGCCATGTTGCCCGGGGCCGGGGCCACTCGAACGGGCCCGATCTCTCCAACGTCGCGCGGCGGCTGAGATTGCCGGAGCTGAAGCAGTCGCTGGTCGATCCCAGCGCCCGCATCACGGCCGACTATCGCACCGTGGCCGTCACCCTGAATGATGGTACTTCGTTGCACGGATTCGCCCGGGCGCAGGGCAGCCACGACCTGGTGTTGCAGACCGACGACGGCAGGTTGCATTTGCTCGTCGAAGGCGAGTATCGCACGCTGACGCCCGATCCACACCCGGCCATGCCGGCCTTTCAAGGCACGGAGGATCAACAGCGCGACCTGATTGCTTTTCTGAGCCGTCTGAATGGCACCGCAGTGGGACCGTTGACGGAACCACCGCCGCCGGTTGCCCAAGGGGCGATCGACGCCATTGCGCATCCGAAGCAGGGCGATTGGCCGACCTACAATGGCACTCTGGATGGGAACCGCCACAGCGTGCTCGACCAGATCACGCGGGAGAACGTTTCGCGGCTGCAGTTGCAGTGGACGTTTACGATCCCGTTTTCCGGCCTGGAGACGACCCCGGTCGTCGTGGACGGCGTGATGTACGTGACGGGAAACAACCAGGTTTATGCGCTGAGCGGCCGAACCGGGCGCGAGATCTGGCGCTATGAACGCCCCAAAAGCGCGGCGGCAAAAATTTCGAGCGATGCAGCGATCGGCGTCAATCGTGGCGTGGCGTTGCTCGGCGACCGCATCTTCTATCTGACCGACGATGCGCACTTGCTCGCGCTGGACCGCCTGACCGGCGCCCTGCTCTGGGACGTGTACGCGCCGGAGGCGGGGGCGCCCGGGTTTTACGGCGGCACGTCGGCGCCGCTGGTGGTGGGCGATCGGGTCATCACCGGTGTCAGCGGGGGCGACAATGGAATCCGCGGTTTCGTGGCAGCCTACCAGGCCACCACCGGCGAACAGGTGTGGCGGTTCTGGACCATCCCGAAACCGGGTGATGCCGGGCTGGTGGCCGACACCTGGCAGGGCACGGCCCTGGCGCTGGGGGGCGGCGCCACGTGGCTCAGCGGCAGCGCCGACCCGGACGCCAATGTCCTCTACTGGGCCGTGGGTAACCCGCATCCGGATACGAATGGCGACGAGCGTCTGGGCGCCAACCTTTATACGAATTGCGACCTGGCCCTCGATTTGCAGACCGGCCAGCTCCGGTGGTACTACCAATTCACGCCGCACGATCTGCACGATTGGGACGCGAACCAGCCCATCGTCCTGGTGGACGCCCCGTGGCGGGGGCAGGATCGCAAGCTGTTGCTGCATGCCAATCGCAATGGCTTCTTCTATGTCATCGACCGTACGAACGGCCGGCCGCTGCTGGCCACCCGGATGGTGGACAAGCTGACCTGGGCCAGCGGAATCAACGAAGCCGATTGGACGCCCCGCTTGCTGCCCAACAACGAAACGAACGAGCAGGGCGTAAAAACCGCTCCGGCGGTGCGGGGCGCCACCAACTGGTATGCCACGGCCTACAACCCAGCCACGCGGCTCTATTACGTGATGACGGTCGAAGATTATACCGTTTATCGCAAAGCGGAGGACGGAGGATTCCGGGGCTACTTCGATCCCGCGGATCCGCCCCAAAAGATTCTTCGCGCCTTCGACATCGAGACCGGGAAAGTGGCCTGGCAAATCGATCTGCCCGGCCCCGTGCAGACGAATTACTCGGGCGTATTGTCCACCGCAGGCGGGCTGCTGTTTTTCGGCGAAAGCAGCGGCGGGTTTGCCGCGGTCGATGCCCGCACGGGCCAGTATCTCTGGCACTTCGAGGCGAACCGCCCGTTCAAAGCCTCGCCGATGACGTATGCCGTGCAGGGCCGGCAGTACGTCGCGATCGCCGCCGGCGCGAACATTCTGGCGTTTGCGCTGCCGGAAGGGCGGTAAATCCAACGCCTCTGAGCTTTTGGCCTTTCCTGTAGCCGCGAGGGCCAGCGAGTGGTGATTCGTCCACTCGCTGGCGCTCGCGGCTACGTCCCGATCCAAAAGCAAAAGCTAAAGGCGATTGGTATGAGATTGAACGCGTCTGATTCGGAAACCGGATGGGCGCCAGGGGCGGTTCATATGGAATAGCAGCCGCAAGTAGTCAGCCAAGCGTCGCCCGCGCCGTAAGCGGCGCGGCTACTTTTCGATCGCAGCCGCCGGAGTTACGCGGTGGAGCTCGGTCCTTCGTAGGTCAGCGAGCTCGCTCGCGCTCTGACAAGCCGCGCGGGCCAGCTCGCGGCTTACAAAACCCGGTGGTCATAGCCCTCCGCTACAGGCGGGGGGCGCTCAGGAACGCGAGCGCGGCGGCCATCAGGGCGTTGATCGCCCGATATTTCTCGGGGGTGGTGGCGAGGATCTCCGCGGCGGATTGCACGTAGCGCGCGGGCTGCAACTCCGCGCCGCAATGCTCGATCATCGCCCGCGCCGCCGCCGGCGTGGTTTCCAGGTGAAATTGGAGCGCGAGCGCCGACCGCCCGAACTGAAACGCCTGGTTTTCGCAGCCCGCGCTGCGGGCGAGGCGGACAGCTCCGGGCGGCAGGTCGAAGGTTTCCCCATGCCAGTGGAAAACTTCCGCCGAGGGCGGGAAATGAAAAAGCGCGGCGCCGTCCGCCGGCGTCGCCTCCACGGGAAACCAGCCGATCTCCTTTTCGCGATTCCGCGACACGCGAGCGCCCAGGGCATTGGCAATCAATTGCGCGCCCAGGCAAATGCCGAGCACGGGCGTCCCGGCCTCGATGACGCGGCGGATGAATCGTTTCTCCAGAGCCAGCCAGGGGAATTCGGCCTCGTCGTTGACGCTCATGGGACCGCCCATCACCACGAGGAAATCCACCGTGCCGGGCTCCGGCAATTCCGCCGTCTCGAACAACCGCGTGTACATGATCTGGTACCGCGCCGCCACGAGCAACGGCTCGATGCAGCCGAGTCCTTCAAAAGGCACGTGTTGGAGGCAGTGTGCGCGCATGGTGAAGAGGAGAACGGGTTCGCCGTGTAAGCGGGAATAGTGCCAGCGGGAGCGGTCCTGCGCAACGTCGGCGTCGCACCGCGCCCGATGGGGCGCACCTCAGTTTCGAGGAACGCTGTCGGCGGTTGGGCTTTCCCGCTTGGCCGCCAGACGCCGCGCCTGTAGCGGCGGTCTACTTGTCCCGCCAAAGCCTTGGCGACGGCGGATGACCGCCGAAATTGCACTGTGAGTTGTCCGTGCCCCGCCCACACTCAACTCTCAACTCCGGACTTTCCGCTTTCCGCTCTCCGCGATCACGCTTTCGCCAGGGCTTGTTCGAGGTCGGCCTGGATGTCGACGAAGTCCTCGATGCCGAGCGAGAGGCGCACGAAATCGGGCGAGACGCCGGTCGAAACCTGTTCCTCCGGTGAAAGCTGGCTGTGCGTAGTGCTCGCCGGATGGATGGCGAGGCTCTTCGCGTCGCCGATGTTGGCGAGGTGCGAGAAGAGCCGAAGCGCCTCGATGAATTTCTTGCCGCCCGCAAAGCCGCCTTTCACGCCGAAGCCGAGCAGGCCGCCGAAGCCGCCGCTGAGATACTTCTTCGCTGCAGCGTGGTTGGGGCTCGTCTTGAGGCCGGGATAGTTGACCCACGCGACGTTGGGGTGCGCGGCGAGCAGCTCGGCGGTCTTGAGCGCGTTCTCGCAGATCCGCGTCATGCGCAGATGCAGCGTTTCGAGCCCTTGCAGCATGAGCCAGGAATTGAACGGCGAGATGCACCCGCCCATGTCGCGCAGGAGCTGAAGGCGCATCTTGAAAATGTAGGCGACGTTGGCACCGCCGGCGGGCGGGAAGCTCTTGAATGCCTCCCAGTGCACGAGGCCGTGGTAGCTCGGGTCGGGCTGGGTGAAGCCGGGGAACCGGCCGCTGCCCCAGTTGAAGTTGCCGCCGTCGACGACCATGCCGCCGAGCGACGTGCCATGCCCGCCGATGTACTTGGTGGTCGAGTGGACAACGACGTTGGTGCCCCACTCGATCGGGCGGTTGAGCAGCGGGGAGAGCGACGTGTTGTCGATGATGAGCGGCACGCCGGCTTCGCGGGCGATCTTGCCGACCTCCTCAAACGGGAAGATGTTGAGCGCCGGATTGCCGAGGCCCTCGCCGAAAAACGCCTTGGTGTTGGGCCGCAGCGCGCGGCGGAACGCGTCGGGATCGGCCGCGTCGACGAACGACACCTCGATGCCGAGTTTGGGCAGCGTGTAATGGAAGAGATTGTAGGTGCCGCCGTAGAGCTGGGAGACGGATACGAGGTGATCGCCCGCTCCGGCGACGTTGAAGACGGCATTCGTGATGGCGGCCTGGCCCGAGGCGTGGGCAAGTGCGCCGCTGCCGCCTTCGAGCGCCGCGACCCGCTGTTCGAAGACGTCGGTCGTGGGGTTCATCAACCGCGTGTAGATGTTGCCGAGTTCTTTCAGCGCGAAAAGGTTCGCGGCGTGCTCGGTGTCGCGGAAAACGTAGCTCGTCGTCTGGTACAGCGGGACGGCGCGCGAGCCGGTAGTGGGGTCCGGCACCTGGCCGGCGTGGAGTGCTTTGGTTCCGAGTCCTTTGAACGTCATGGCGGCGTAAAGCTTGACCAATTGCGCGCTTGGTCAAGCGACAGATGAGGATATGACACGATCCAACGACGTAGCGGAACGGCTTTCCGTTCCGCCAAGACTGGCGGAAGCGAAAGCACTTCCGCTACTCGGCTCGCACCGGCCACAGTCTCCGCCAGGAGGAGTTCGCGGCCCGCCTTGGAATCAATCCGAGCATGCTCTCCCGCGAACGCACGAGGTTGAGACGAAGATTGCCCAGAGGGCCCAAACCGGACATCTACGGGTCCGGCAGCCTACCCTTGCATTCAGCCATGAAATCATTCCGGAAAGAACTCTGGTTCGAGGTTCCTGCGCGTCGCGCTCTCATCAACATCACTCCGCAGGTGACGGAGGCATTGCGCGAAAGCCGAGTCAAAGAAGGGCTTTGTCTCGTCAACGCCATGCATATCACCGCCGCGGTGTTCATCAACGATGACGAACCCGGTCTCCACGCCGATTTCGAGCGGTGGCTGGAGCGGCTCGCCCCGGAAAAGCCGTACTCGCAGTACGACCACAACCGCACGGGCGAGGACAATGCCGATGCGCACCTCAAGCGCACCGTCATGGGCCGCGAAGTCGTCGTGGCCGTGACGAACGGCCAACTGGACTTCGGCCCGTGGGAGCAGATTTTCTACGGCGAGTTCGACGGGCGGCGGCGAAAGCGGGCGCTCGTCAAAATCATTGGCGAGTAGCCGACATCAACCCCGCCGGAGCCGCGGAGCCGCTGCTCCGCCAACCCCAGAAGATAGAACCCCATGAAACCCCAGATTCTCGGTTTGATTGGCTGCATCGTGCTGACGCTGGGCCCGCTCACCAGCGCCGCACCGGAAAAGAACAGCGATCTGGAGCGCGCCCAGGCTCTGTTCGCCGCGGGCAAATATCGCGAGGCGGCGGACGCGTTTACGCAAGTCATCGCCCAAGCGCCCAACGACAGCCTGGCCTACCGGGGCCGGGGACAAGCCCGGGTCGATCTGAAGGATTTTGCGGGTGGCATCACCGACTACGACCGGGCGCTCGTACTGGATCCGCAAAACGCGAGAACACTTAATCTGCGCGGCATCGCGAAGAAAGATAAGGGCGATCTGCCAGGAGCATTGGCGGATTACAATCGCGCCATCGAGCTGGATCCGCACTTCGCGCCGCCACTGGCGAACCGGGCGTTCCTGCGCAACAAGTCGGGCGACACCGCCGGGGCGCTGGCGGATTACACTCACGCGCTGGAAATCGCGCCGAAGGACGAATATGCCCTGGTGGGGCGGGCCCAAATCAGAATCGGCCAGGGCGACAACGCGGGCGCCCTGGCTGATTGCAGCACGGCCATCGCAGCCAATCCCAAGAACGCGAGCGCCCACTTCAACCGCGGGCTGGCGCGCGAAAAAACCGGCGACCGGGCTGGCGCATTGGAGGATTTTAAAAATGCCCTCGCCCTGGATCCGACCATGGCCACGGCCAAAATCCGCGTGACGGCTCTGCAGACCGCAATCGGCCCGGCCGCCGCTCCCGCGGGCGCGCCACTGGCCCCGACCCGGCCGGTGCAACCCAAGGCGCCGGATGCGCTGCCGCCCTGGCCCGCGCCGACGCTGCCGCCTCCGGGTTCCCCCGCCCTGTCGCTGCCGGCGCGCCTGGACATCAACCTCGTCTCGGCGACGCAGTTTACCGGAGACGTGTCCGCGACCGTCGAAGCAATGCGCGCCATTCAGGGGCCGCTCTCCGACGAGAACCAGAAGAAGTTCGAGGCCAAGTGGGCGCCCTTTTTCAGTTTTCCGGCAACGGAGTGCGTGGAGTATTTCAAGAAACTGAATCCCCTGTTGCAGGAATACCTGCATCTGCGCGCGGCGGTTCCCGGAATCACGATGGAAATGGCCGCCGCCTGGCGGGAAGCGGCGATGTTGTCCGCCTACAAGAACGAGGTGGCCGTGCGCGAGACCCTCGGCGAAGCCCGCGCGCAGGAGCAGTTACTGCAGGGCGTCAACGCCCGCATGGCAGAAATCATGCGACAGGTGGACACCCTGGGCGATCCGCCCGACGCCACGCAGGCCAAGGCGCGTATCCGAAAAAAGCATGACGACGCCGTGGCGGTGGTTCAGCAAACGCTGCCAACTTTCAACCTCACCCCAACGTCGCAGAGCAACGCGCCGGGCAAGCCCTGCGTCTTCACGCCCCAGGCCAAACATTTGCCCGCCGGTTTGGTCCTCAGATGGGATTTCGGCGACGGCAAGAAAGCCGACACCCCGATGCAGCCGATGGAACACACCTATGCCAAGGACGGTGAGTTCACCGTTTCGGCCCAGTTGCTCGACGGCAAAACCCACGCGGTGCTCACCACCGCCGTGGTCAAGGCCAAGATCACGTCCAAGGAAGTGAAAGGAGTTTGGACGCTACGAAACATCGATCGCGTCGTTTCCGGGTCTCCCAAGTCGACCCAGGCTCCCAGCCCGGGTTATCCGAGTCTGCATACATACGACGCGTCGAGTAGCACGAACGGGCTGCACTACCATTATTACGACAATGACCATGAAGCGGAGACGTACGTAACTACGGGCCCAACCGACCTGGACCGGCTCAAAGGCGAAGAACTGGCGTTGGCCAAGCGGCAATATGACGGCGAACGAGCCGCAGGAAAAATCTCCGCAAGGTTCATCGGCGAAAAACACGAGTTCGCAATGAAGGGGCAAGGGCTGGATACGACGATCGATATGCGGTATGAACCCCCACCCAAGGTTTTCACTCCCGGCGAACCGCTGAATATGCAGGCTACTTTTGCGCGCACGATCACGGGCTCGCCGAAGATCACGACCCCTGGTGGAGTCGAGGTGGACAACGCTCTGCGTGCGTCGTCCCAGCCCATGACCATCTGGATCTGGTCCGATCCGGCGCTCATTCCGGCGATCAAGGATTATGATGTGCCCGATCCGCAGCACTACGATGAAAAGATGCGGTCGGTCGGTTTCCTCAGTGGAAAAGAAATGCCGCATTCGACCGATAATGCATACGAAGCAACCTACGATCCGGACGCCGTCGGCACCCAAACCGTGACAACGAAAAAACTACTGTGGAGCGACGCCAGCGGCAACATGGTTGCGGTCGAACAGAAATATGGGAAGGTAACAGCGCCGGCGGGAAAGCTGGGGCAGATCTGGCGGCTGTGCGTGCGTCTCGGCGGGGACTCCCTGGGGCTGCCCGAATCGAACGTCTTGATGGTGCGCGAAACCTATTACTACGTCTTCCAGCCCGAGAGCACCGCGCCGGCCGAAGTCGCCGTCACCGAGCACACCGAGGAGGCGGCCAACCAGTATCGCATCGACGAGATCCGCTCCTACATCGCCAACATCGACGAGAATATTTCGCGCCTGCGGGCGGAGCGCGCCACCGCGAAGGATCCGAGTGGAATCGACTACCAGATCATGCAGGCGCAGACGGAGAAGCTCGCCGAGCAGGACGCGATCGCCTCGCTGCAGACCGGGCACGATGTGCATACGCGCAGCCCCTTCGACGACTACGCGCACCAGACCTTTGTCGCCAACATCCGCGAGGAACAGCTGGTGATGGCCGAGGCGCAACGCGAGGTGGCCGCGCTCTACAAGTTTGTGGAGATCGGCGACGACCGGGACGGCATGCGCGACTTCATCCAGCGGGAGCTGGTGGCGAGCGGCGCCATTTCGCGCGGAGATTTTGCGGCCATCCGGAAAGTGGCGAACGCCCTGAACAATCGCGTCGTGGGCTACTGGCAGGGCGAACAGGCCAAGAGCGAAGAAAAGGCGATCAACGCGGAGGAGAACATCCATCTCGCCAACAGCGCGATCACCGCGTGCACGATTGTGGCCTCGGGAGGCATGAGCGAAATCGGGGCGGTTTATGCCGCCCCCTCGTGGGTCGGCACGGCGGGAACGATCACGCTGGCCGGCTCCACCGGCTACGTCTCCACCGGCAGCCCGAAGGAGGCGCTAAAGCAGGGCATCGCCTGGTCCTGCACGATCGGCAATGTGGCCACCTCCATGTATGATGGCTACCAGGATGGAGGCGGGTGGAAAGGAGCGTTGACCGGAGCAGGTCAAGGACTCGCCATCGGTTGGCTCACGGGAAAAGCCTCGGAAATTGCGGTGGCGAAATTGGGTTCCGGGCCTTCCTTCAAGACGCTGCCAGTGCGCGAACGGCCGCCGACCGTCGGGGATTTTATCAATTCCCGGGAATTCCGGCAGGCGCAGGAAGCCGGAAAATCCAGGGTAAGAGCCTTCGAGGATGCGCAGGCGCAATTGCAGGAAGCCGGCCAGGGGGGAGCCGCGGCGGAACGGATCAAGGAGCTGCAGGACGTCGTCAAAGCCCGGGCCAACGAGATCAACGCCGACCAGCATGCGAAGATGTTCCTGCTGAAATCCGGCCAGGGCAGTCCCGCCAGCATCCGCGCCTACGAAAGCTATCACAGTGCGATCCACGCCGAGGTGGAGGCGCGATTCCATGAGATTATGGAGAAGGATATGGGTTTCAATCCGCAGGAGGTCGCACCGGTGCGCAATGCCACCAGCACCGGCACGGCCGGCATGGACTACGATCTCGCCCTCAAGGAGGGCCGGCTGATCACCAAGGATGGCAAGCCCTCCTCGGTATCCGAATGGCAGGACGCCGCAAAGGAGGCCTACAAAAAAGCCTTCGAGGAGAGGACCGGCCATAGTGCCGAAGCGGCCTGGGAAAACGTCACCTCGAGCGTGCACGTCGAGAGCTACAAGGACATCGGCAACACGCCGGGAAAGTTCGAAGGCTGGCTGACCGATCTGCGGAATCCGGAAAACGTGAAGACGCTCAAATCCAAGTTCGCCGAGCAGGCCACCGATGTGACGCGGGTCAAAGCTTGGGATTTTCAGAACAACAAGACGATGGGCGAATTCTCCAAGCTGCAGGAAATCTGCCGCGGCACCGCCAAGGACATGAAGACCAAACTGGACCCCGTGCTCGCGGTCGCGAAGACGTCGAGCGCCGTCGAAGAAGAGGCCCTGCGCCAGGCCCGCGCCCACTGGAAGCAGGTGCAGGAAGTCATGGAGGATTTTGGCAGCAACCGTATCGGCCCGGTCACGGCGAAGCAGAAGCTCTATCAACTCACCGGCTATGAAAGCGTCCACGAAATCATCGATCAGATGGGCGTCACCATGCAGGGAGCAGTGCAGTGGGGGCGGTAAGCGGCTGCCTAGTGGTATCTATTTTTCGCACCACATCCCCGGGGCACGCTTTGGGGCGTTTGTTCAAACTACTTCCATGCCAATTCTCTTTCACTTGCTTGGTCTCCGACGTGGCCGCGAGTGTGAGCGAGTGGCGGCGCCTCCACTCGCTCACGCTCGCGGCCACAGCCCAACCAAGCCGAAGCCAGCTTCGGGGTTAATCCCCGACAGGTTTTCCCGTGATGTCGGGCATAAAGCCCGACCTACAAAGCCGACAGCCAACGTCACTGAATTGCGCGAGGCTAAGTAAAAGGTGGAGCTGGGCTAAGCCGGAACGATGCAGTCAATTCTGTGCTTCGAGGGGAAAGGCGGAGACTAAAGGTGTAGGGCGGCATCGCCGAATGCCGCCGCATTTCTGGACGAACGGCGAGGTTCGGCGACCCCGCCCTACATTTGCGACTGCATCGTTCCGGCCAAGAGCGGACGTAGGCGTAAGCCTCGTCCGCCCTCCTCCGGTCGGATCGAAAGCGGATGATCGCCTCCGGCGATACGTCCGCGCTCCGTCACGGTTCCGCTCAGAACTTCGCGGTCTTCAGGTCGAAGAAGCCGGCAGCGTTCTTGTAGCAGATATTTTCCACCAGCGTGCCGAGCGCCTTCGCGTCGGCCGGAATCAGGCCGGCCTCAACATCGGCGCCGATCATGCCGCAGAGTAGCCGGCGAAAATACTCGTGCCGCACATAACTCAGGAAGCTGCGCGAATCCGTGAGCATGCCAACGAAGCGGCTGAGCAGGCCGAGCTGCGAGAGCGCGTTGATCTGCCATTCCATCGCCTCCCGCTGGTCGAGGAACCACCAGCCGGAACCGAACTGCAGTTTGCCCGCGATGGAACCGTCCTGGAAGTTGCCGATCATCGTCGCGAACACGTAATTGTCGGCCGGATTGAGGTTGTAGAGGATGACGCGCGGCAGATGGCCCTCGGCGTCGAGCGTGTCGAGGTAGCGCGCGAGCGAGCGGGCCTGCGGGAAATCGCCGACCGAGTCCACGCCAGCGTCGGCGCCGAGCCGTTTGAGCAGGCGGGCGTTGTTGTTGCGGAGCGCGCCGAGGTGGAGCTGTTTCGTCCAGCCGCGCTTGGCGTCGAAGCGGCCGAATTCGAGCATCAGGTACGCGGCATACTTGTTCCATTGCTCCGGCGTGGCGGCGCAACCGGCACGCGCCTGGTCGAAGATCGCAGCCGCCTCGCGCTCCGTGCAGGATTCGAACGGCACGTACTCCAGGCCGTGATCGGAGATCCGCCCGCCGAGCGAGTGGAAGAAAGCGTGGCGGTTGTCGAGCGCCTCGATGAAGGCGGCGAAGTTCTTGATTTCGATTTTGGCGCGGGCGCCGAGCTGCGCGCACCAGGCATTGAAGACAGCGGGGTTATTGACGAGCAGCGCCTTGTCGGGGCGGAAGGTCGGATAGACGCGCGTCTTCAGGCCGCTCTTTGCGATGGTGACATGGTGTTCGAGGCTGTCGACCGGGTCGTCAGTCGTGCAGACGACGGCGACCTTGAACTTCTTGAGGATGCCCTGGGTGGAGAGGTCGGGCCTGGCGAGCTGGGCGTTGGCCAGCTTCCAGATCTTCGGCGCGTTGGCTTCGTTGATGAGAAGATCGATGCCGAAATAGCGGCGCAGCTCGAGGTGCGACCAATGGTGGAGCGGGTTGCGCACGAACTGCGGCATGGAGCGCGCGAAGCAGAGGAATTTGTCGTAGTCGCTCGCGTCGCCGGTGATCAGGTTTTCATCGATGCCGTTGGTGCGCATGGCGCGCCACTTGTAGTGGTCGCCCCACAGCCAGATGCGCGTGAGGTTCTCAAACTGGCGGTTGGCCGCAATCTCGTTGGGCGGCAGGTGGCAATGGTAGTCGAAAATCGGCTGGTCCACCGCGTGGTCGAAGTACAGCCGCCGGGCCCATTTGGTGGTGAGAAGATAGTCTTCGTGGAGAAATGGCTTGGTGGGCATGGGGGGAAAAAACGGGGTTTAGGTTGAGGTTTAAGTTGAAGTTTAAGTTGAAGCGAAAACGGACGGAGACACTAGGTTGGCTGTGATCGGATTGAAACTGGTATTACGAGGGAAGATCGTGGCCCGTCAGCGCCGGCGGCGGCGTCAGTGGCCGAAGGACTTCGCGAAATCGCCGGGACTGGTGCGATGCGCCACGAGCTTCTTTTTGAACTTGGAGCCGGCGATTTTCCGCTTGAGCGCCCGGGCGTAGCGTGGGCCGTCGAGGGGTAACGCGACCGTCCGGCCCGTCCACGCCGAATAGAGCATGGCGTTGGCGAGTTCGACCGAATGGATGCCTTCGGCGGCCGGCGCGAGGAGGGGCACGCCGTCGAGAATCGCATCGGTGAAATTGCGGAGGATTTCGTTGTGCTGGCCGCCATGGTCCAGGGCCGGTATCGCGATGTCCCGCGTCTTCGGACAGGCAAACCCATCCTTGGCCTTGCGCGAAAATTCCGACATCGGGACGGCGTTGCGCGTGAAAACGATCCGGTCGTTTTCGTAGACGAGCTTGCCATACTCACCGGTGACTTCGAGCCGGTTGGTGCCGGGCGCCTCGCCCGTCGAGGCGATGAACACTCCGGTCGCCCCGTTGGGAAATTCCAAGTAGGCCGTCACGTCGTCCTCGACCTCAATGGCGTGGTACTTGCCGAAATGGCAGAAGGCCCGCACGCGCTGCGGCCGGCCGAACATCCACTGGAAGAGATCGAGATTGTGCGGGCATTGGTTGAGCAGCACGCCGCCTCCCTCGCCGGCCCAGGTGGCCCGCCAACCGCCGCTGCCATAGTAGGCCTCGGTGCGAAACCAGTTCGTGATGACCCAATTCACGCGGCGGATCGCGCCCAGTTTTCCGTCGCTGATGAGCTGGCGGATTTTCCGATAGTTGGGATCGGTGCGCTGATTGAACATCGCCCCGAAGACCTGCCGCCGGTTCGTGTGGGCGGCGAGGAGGCGCTCCGCGTCGGCCTTGTGCACCGAGATCGGTTTCTCGACCATCACGTGCAGGCCGGCCCGCAATGCCTCGATGCCCAACGTGGTATGATCATAGTGCGGCGTGGAGATGAGGACGGCGTCGATGAGCCCGCTGGCGATCATCTCGCCGAGCGTGGCAAAACCGGCCACGCCGGGCACCCGCGCGCGCCGGGCGGGATCGCGATCCGCCACCGCGGTAAGTTCCAACCGCGGCACTTTGCCGGCAAGCACGCTGGTAGCGTGACTGGTGCCCATGTTGCCGATGCCAACGATACCGAGGCGGACTTTTTTCATGAAGACTCCGGGTCAGAACCGCCCGGAAGGGCGGGAACGGACTTTTTGATGCGAATCCTTGCCTTTTGCGAGCGCGACGGTGAACTTCCGCAAACTATTTCATGGAGCCTCATCTCGCCCATGTGCCCCGCGTGACGCTCAAGGACGTCGCCCGCGAAGCCGACGTGCATATCTCGACCGCCTGGCGCGCGCTCAGCAACGAGACGTACGTCTCGGCGGAGAAGCGCACGCGCATCCGCGAAATCGCCAAACGCCTCGGCTATGCTCCCGATCCGATGCTGTCGGCGCTCAGCAGTTACCGCCGCAAGCAGCGCCCGCCGGCCTACCGTTCGACCCTGGCGTGGATCGATAATTTCCCAACCCGCCGCGCCTGCCTCGACACGTTGCACATCCGGGGGTATTTTGAGGGAGCCCGCGCCTACGCCGAAAGCATGGGTTATCGGCTGGAGGCATTCTGGCTGCGCGAGCGCGGCATGACGCCAAAGCGCGCCCGAGAGGTGCTGCTCGCGCGCAGCATCCGCGGCCTGCTCTTCGCGCCGCAACCGGCGGCCAACACCCGGCTCGCGCTCGATCTCGATTCGTTCGCGTGCGTGAGCATCGGCTACTCCCTCGCGGAGCCGCGCCTGCATGTGGCCGTGAACGACCAACACGCCTCCACCGTGCAATGCATGCGAAGGCTCGTGCAACTCGGGCACCGGCGCATCGGCATGGCGAGCGCGAGCGACACCCTGAAACGCACGGTGCATCACTTCGAATCTCCCTTCCACGTGTTTCAAGACGCCCTGCCCCCGGCGCAGCGCATCCCGCTGTTCCAGATCGAGGGGCGGGAGGAACCGGCCAATGTGGCACCGTGGCGCGAACGCTTTGCCCAATGGTTCGGCATGCATCGCCCGTCGGCCATCCTGGCCACGTTCTCAGAAGTGCTCCCCTGGTTGCGCGAGCTCGGCCAGCGGGTGCCGGACGACGTCAGCGTAGCGACGCTCTCGCGCACGCAACAACCCGGCTGGGCCGGGATCGACCAGCAGGAACGAATGGTCGGCGCCCGCGCCATCGAACTGCTCATCAGCATTTTTCAGGCGGGCGAACGCGGCGTGCCCGACACGCCGCTGCGCCTGCTGGTCGAGGGCAAATGGATCGACGGCGAAACCGTGCGCGCGGTTGGCGAACCCCAGCCGGAACTACTCGTGGCGCTGGAATAGAAAGCTGGCTGCCCCATGTCGCCGATATTTGTGCAACCAAATCGTCGATGGATCCTGCTCGTTTGCGGGTTTTTCCTGCTGGCCGGTTATGCCTTCGGCATTTGGTACATGAAGACCGGCGTCGGCCTGGGGTGGCGCGCTTCCCAGTTTTTCTTCAACTACCAGGATTTGGGGTTCGTGAAACGAGCGCTGGTCGGTTCGCTGCTGCATCCGTTTCCCGTTCTGCAAACCCGCGGCGCGCTGGTCGCGATCTCGTGGGCTTTCCTGCTCGTTTTTGTCGGCCTCTTTGCCGTGCTGTTTGCGCGCAAGTGCCGGACCCTGTCCGCACCAAAGTGGACGCTGCTTTTGCTGCTCTGTGCCACTAGCCCGGCGTTTTTCCTTAGGCTGGGGTTCGATTTGGGCCGTTTCGACGTTCTCGGGCTGATCGCTGTATTGCTCGCCTTCTCGGCCATAGAGCGCGGCCAGCCCCTCGTGGCCGGCGGCGTGTCGGCCGTCACAATACTGGCGCACGAGGCTTACTTGCTGATCAACCTGCCGCTCGTCGCCGCTTTCTATTGGTCGATCCAGGGACGTCCCGTCCGGCGCAATCTTCGCGGCTATGCCGGGCTCCTGCTCCCGCCGCTGATTGTTTTTGCGCTGCTGACCCTCTACGGCCGGTACGAGCCCGGGCTGAAGCCACTCGCCGGTTACTTCGCGGCGCGCCCCGCTTACCTGGCGGCCTGCGGTGGGGAAGTAAACCTCGACGCGATCGAAGTGCTGACCCGCACCTACGGGGAAACTTTTGCGTACACCTGCCGCCTGTTTTGGGAGAAGAAAGCCCTCTTGCATCTGCCCATAATTGCGGTGTGGGGGACGCTGATGACTTTTTTCCTGACTTCGTTTTACCGCAGCAACGGACTGCGCCGGGATGTCTTGTTCTACGCCGCATTTTCGCCGCTGTTGTTGTGCGCCATCGCCAGCGATTACTATCGCTGGGTCGCCTTGGCCGCGATCAACATGTTCCTCGTGACGATCCTGCATGTTGGTCAAGCCGCCCAGACAGGCGCCTCGCTCAAAATACCCGCCGGTAAGGCCACTTGGTTGCTGCTGGCAACCGGCCTGCTCGGCCCGATCAGCAACACCAAGTCGTTTCCGCTGGTGTTCCTTATCCTGGACTGGCTGTTCCCGGGGAAGATCGCCTGGTAATACCAACGGTTCTAGAGTTTTGGACTTCTCTGTAGTGGTGGTTCTTCCACTCGCTGGCGCTCGCGGCTACGTCCCGATCCAGAGTCTAAAAGTCAAAGACGATCAGTATAGGTTTAGGTATAGGTTTAGGTTTAGGTTTAGGTTTAAGTGCAATCACCAGCCAGGGTTTCGGTTTTCACCTCAACCTAAACCTAAAACCTCAATCGGGCCTGCCTCCGTCAGACCTTCGGGCCGCCCTGGGCGAAATACCGCGCGCGGAGCCGCAGGCCGTTGAGGCGGATGAAGCCGGTGGCGTCGCTCTGGTTGTACCAGCTCTTCACGCCTTCCATCGAGGCGATCT
>Ga0265323_10000679_pt1 | contig 18508 bp, 35 predicted proteins | sample 41225metaG_FD_193580 | JGI IMG/M metagenome (GOLD analysis project Ga0265323, IMG submission 193580) | Rhizosphere microbial communities from Carex aquatilis grown in University of Washington, Seatle, WA, United States - 4-12-25 metaG | ecosystem: Host-associated > Plants > Roots > Rhizosphere...
GCTATAATTAAATGTACTCTCACGTAACATTTGATTTATAGGATCAATTTGCTGCATCGGGTATTTGTAAATCTTATTTCCTAAAGGGTCAATATTTAAACAAGTAAAACCCCATCCCTCGGCAGCTATAATTTCCTTTTTGAGTTTGATAAACCAATTCTTAAGACATATTTCTTCCGTCCAATCATCTAGCTTATTCCCTTTTGAGTCTGCTAAAACAATCTCAGCATCCTGGGACATATCCTCTAGGTCCTTAAATAATGAACGCACAAAAGATGATGATTCGTAGCACCAAGAAACAAGAGTAGCGTAAGCAATTGGCCAACCCATTTTCATAGCCTGATCGCACGCATAACGCCATGTCTCCGGTGTCCAGTTTACATAGTAATTATTAAGAAAGGTTTGCGTTGTTATTCCTAACCCTGTGGATTTGGGTATAATAAAAGGATTTACTATTGGCGTTTGTCCAGTAGCAGAAATTGCATTTTGATTTCCTAGTCCGTAGCCTCCGCTTTGTAAGTTCAGCTTTTGCTTAGCTTGTTCAGCTCTTAATGCGGCTCTGCGCTCTTGTCTATTCATTAAAAATCAGTTACCCTTATTCAGGGATTATAGAGGTTTTAACCGATTTGGTAAAAATCATTTTCTATTATTTCAGTTTTAGAAATCTTATCATCACTTGCTTTAATTGCATAAGGCAATGATATATTTCCATTACGAATATTGATCATTGTCTTATCGTACCAATCAAAGTTCTTTAATATGTTGTCCGGTATGCCTGGTATATTGCTCGTTAAGTTTCTTGTGGCCTCAATTGCCATAACCTTAACAATTAATAAATTCCTGTCTGCTGTTCTCTTTGTTAATTCAATATCAATATCGCATTTTGTTTCTAACTGGCTTTTTATTTCAGTATAAGAAGTGAAAACAGCATCCTCTAAACAGGAGTCATCAACTAAAAGTTGTTTTTGAATAAATTGGAAAGGACAATATTTGAGTATATCTGAGCCTGTAAGATAACCAAAATCTAAGGCCTTTATTTCAATTATTGTCAGAGCTGGCATATAAATCGTTTTGCCAAAAGTAAGTAAATTAATTTAATTTAACAAATTTACTTACTTAATTCACGTTCAACAATCCGATTTCTTACTTTAGAATTATAAATTTGAGCTTTACAACTAACGAATATGATTATACTAATTGCTACAATTATTATTTTCATTTTCTAGTGAATGTTATTTTCTCTTGCAATATACCATAAGCAATATAACCTATAATATTCTGGCCTGAATGAGTACAGTTATAAAATGTGTCAACATTGCATCCAATTGGTAAAATGATTTTGAAAGTATCAGTTTGTGATTTAACAAAATGATAGGGCGTATTGGCATAAACATAATTAGGTTGTCCAATCATATAGACCTCACTAATTGAATCGCTTCTGAAATTCACACTATACGAATTAAAGGCCAATTTAAAGACATATTCATTCTTTAAATCATTGTCTTTTGTACATGAAGCCATTACGGCTACAATTCCGAGTAATAATAATAAGTTTTTCATGGTTTGAAGTTTTTAGTTATTTATTTGTTGCTTTTAAAATTCCTATTCTTATAGCCTGGTTGTTATCACGCAAAACATCGCAAAGCAATGCAATATTTTCATGTATTTTATCTCTCAATCTTAATTGTTCTTCTGTTGCTTTTTGCCAATCGGATACTTTGCAAGCTTCCTGAATCATTAATGCCGTTTTAATAACTCCACGATGAAAATTACTTTTATTTTTGCAGTTTTCATAAAGCGAGCCACACATTTTTTTATATGAATCACCTGAATTATTTCGATGTTTTAATAATTCATCATAAAGCCATTTATAAACTTCAACCTTTAATTTTGGGTCAATATTAAGCGCAATATCAATAATAATAAATGGATGCGCCCAACGTTCCCCGGTTTTGCCTCTTTTTGATTTGATCACATCGCCAAATTGAGACTTTAACTCTGTTATAAATTCTTGAGTTGCACTTGAATTATACCAAGAATCATAACTAAATATCTTCATATTATTAATTATTCGCCATTTGTTCCCTACAAGTAACAAATCATTAATGCTAAAAAAACCAGTTTGATTTGATTGTCTTATAATTCCATTCAATAATGGACGTTCTAAAAATACTTCCGTTGTCATTTTTAATGGGTATTAATTTATACAAAGATAAATAAATATTTGGAATAGCAAATGTTTTTTGTATAATTTATTATATTATATATTTACTTTCAATTCGTAAATAAGTACACTGTACGTACAGCATTTTAGAAAGAAAATCAGCCTTTTTACTTTCAATCTGTAATTAAAACGTGATTTTCTCCCCCCTGGAAACATGACTTATGCCTCCGGGTTTGATAGCAGCGAATCTGTTTTGGAATTTATTAAACTCAGGATAGAATGCCTGTACTATAAAATCTTTAAGCGTATCAGTCAAATGCCCATGTGGCTCGTAGCTTACATTTAATATTTTATCTTCTATTCTCTTTTTTAACATTGAACCATCCTTATCCTGCTTAGTCTCAATGTAATCATTAATAGATACTTTACATTTTTCACTTATTTCTATTTCAGCAAAATCTAATGTTTGGTCGAATATAGCATTAACGAAATCGGCTATCATAGAAACAGGTGGTGCCAAATTAAGAAACTTATCCTCTATCTGATACCCATGTTTTTTTATAGCATCTGTAAATATTTGATAGAAAGACATTTTGTTATCATCAATATTATTTCTGTTTTTCGTTGATCTATCCCCGTACATTGACACCCTTGCTTTATATCCAATACTTCGCAACCATTGAGCCGTTCGTTCTCCGGCTTTTCTTGCTGTGTTGCCTGGGTCTTTACAAGGCAATTCATGTATCTGTCTTATAATCCATTTATCCTTTTTTATAAGCTGCCAGGCTGTTACTGCAATATACGGAAATACATTACTATCAATTGATATGTGAATTAATGACTGTTCAATGTTAACCTGTTTAACGTGTGTTTCAATCTTAAATCCTTTTAAGAACTCCCCGCCTGTTCTTATCTTACCCCAATTACCTAACCCGTAAATCTGATAGTCATAAGGGCTTTCTATTCTCATTCGCTCGAATGTATAAAGAGCGTTTTCGTCTTTATACCCATGCATGCCATCTGGATGACCTACACACCAAAAATTATCTCTGTATGAAGTTTTTATAAGTAGTATTTTGCCGTCTTCCGAGATACTTTTTTCAGCATATTCATTGTCGAGTTGACTTACCGCTCCTTTTGGGCAATCAACAACTAGGGGTAAATTAATCCATTTATTTTTATTTATGACTTCGGTTTTTATCCAATGCTCATCACTTATCGGGTTCCAATCTGCAATTATCTTTTGTCCCTGCCTGCCTCTTAACCTTCTTTTTATCTCATTAAATTCAGAAAGTTCAAATGACGATATTTCATTTAAATGAACATATAAATAACTTGATATACCTTTTATCTTTTCGCTGTCATCAAGCCCCCTGAATCTGAATTTCGTATTATTACAGATTACCCGATTAATAAAATAATGATAATATTCCTTGTCCGATCCTAAATTAATTCGCCTTCCAATTGTTGTGTAATCAGCATAAATACTATCTGCTATTGATGTAGATTCTTTTCTAAATGTAATTGTGCTGCATTCCCTTTGAAGTGCTTCTAAAGCAAAATATTGAACTATTGAATATGTTTTTGAAGCGTCTGAACCGCCATAGAGAAGTATAATAAATATATTATCGTTTTGAAACGCATCCTTAAGATGCCAATAAACCGGGTTGAATATACGAGGGTCTATTTCTATATTCATTCATCGTTCATTGTTTTGTAAGTGAGCTTAACAGTATTAACATTTATTTCATTAGGGTCTGTTTTCTTATCGTGGAGTGTTAGTATCGTTTGCTCTGAATGCTGTAAAAGTCTTATTAAATCAGTATTGCCAAAATCCGATTTGATTTCGTTCCCATCTTTGTCTGTAACCTGTTTGCCTAGTAACCTTGAAATAATTGTTTGTTTTGATAGATTCTGAATTGATTTATTTGATTTATATATGTCCGCAATTACTTGGGCTTTTTCATCAATGAGTTTATTTTCTTTAACTTGTAACTCGCTTTTAGCCGATTCAATACCAGCCATTTTTATCTTCTCGTAGGTATTATTCCAATCCTCTGCCTTTGACCATTTTTGAATTGTAGTGAAATGAATTTCTAATTTGAACTTTTTTAGAATACACTTAGAAATTGAATCCCAAGTGTTTACCTTATTGCCATCGGCATCTACCTGTAAAAAAAGGTCTTTTGCGAAATCTCTTATTTTTCTTTTTTGAGTATTCAATTTAAACAAATATTATAGAATGTATCTGTAACTTTGTCTTTCAATTGAGGGATAGCAAGGCTTAATCTCTTTACTTCTTTGTTTGTAACATCTGTATTTACTACAAAGCGAGTAAAAGGTTCATTTCTTACCTCGATATTTGTCCCTCTCTTTAACACTGTTCAACATATAAATCAATTATGTGGCAAATTTAAACTATTTTCTAATAAAATGCAAATTAGAATTATTTTAGAATTTTTATTGTAATATATTATCAATAACATTAGCAAAAATTTCACCCTTTATATATTTGTCGTTTTGATTGAATCCGTATCGCTCCATGAACTGAGCTTTATTATCGAAGTTATCAAATGTCACTACAAAATAAGATTGCCCTTCATTCTCTGTTGTGATCCTGTCTTTAATATCCTTCTTTAAATCCTTAATTGCTTTTTTACTTTGTTCTTTCTGCTCTTGGCTCTTTTGCTCTAATTCTGCAAAGCTATCTGATATTTCAGTGTTATCCCCGAAGTCTATATTTGGAACTTCTGCAATGATTAAATTAATATCCTCGGTGTCTAAGCCTGCTAATTTGGTGTCAATATCTGGCAACATAATAGCCAATAATTCTTTATCAAACTCCCCCATTACAGTTGGGGAGTTCATAAATATGTTTTGTTCTTTTTCTTGCTTTAAATCAATGTCTATTTTTTCAACTCTTAATAAATAATCTGTTTTTTCTGTTCCATCATATTTATTTAATTGATCGAGAACAGTTAATCTTTGATGACCACTCACAATATTACCAGTTCTTTGATTATAAACCAATCCACCTAATAGACCTATCTTTTTTACATTTTGTTTTAATTTATCTAAAGCCTCATTAGATATTTTTCTAGGATTGTAATTACTGGGAGTTATTTTACTTCTCAGTATTTCCACTGATTCAGATTTAAAATATTTACTTAATTGCAGCATATATTACCAATTTGTATGATTAATAATTCTTGTTATTTGAGATGTGCTTACATTAAATATTGCTGATAAATATTTACGCGTCAAACCTTCATTAGAATGTCTTTTACGAATTTCATCAACGTTTTTTTGAGTTAATTTATGATAAGGATGATTTTCTCCTTTATGACTTTTTAATCCAGTTCTATAAGCATGTTTTTCATTTTCTCCTTGTGTACACCATTCTAAGTTATCTACCCAATTATGGTCTTTTATGCCATCTTTATGATTTACCATTGATTTATTTTCTGGATTAGGTATAAATGCTTTTGCTACTAATCTATGAATTTTAAAATCTTTTCTCTTTTGATTCTTATAAATTGCACAAATTACGTATCCATCTTTATCAATTCTACGAGAAAGTAATTTATCTTTTTTTGATTTAAATTTACCTGATATACTTTTAATATTACCAATTGAGCTAATTTGATAGCCTTCATATTCTTCAATATCTTCCCAAATTTCTTCTTTAATTGGTTTTGTTTTCATAGTTCCAACATATTATATCACATTCAGGAAATATACTTACTATTTTTTTATAATCAGCAAGGTAATTTGTTTTAACCCATTTCAGAATTATAGGATCATTTATATCTAATCCACTGGACCGTTCTTTAATGCCAAAATTTTGAGGCTGTATAAGCCGGTTATCTTTGATGTACTTCAAACAATCTTTGTTCTTCCAATCAGTCAGAGGGTAAACTTTATTTGTCTTTCTGTTTATGGCGAAGTCTTCATAAGTACGTAACATTAAACGCCTGTTTAACCCGTCTGATTGCTTGAACCCGTATATTTGCCATTTTATACCGGTGTTGTTCGTTACGTTTTCAGCGATATCCATTAATTTGAATATCTTTTGATCTTTGTTTTTCTTTATGCCTAATGTGCCATTTTTAAGATAATAAGACAACATGAAGTGAGGCACCTGGATAAACTTTACTTTATATTTGTTCTCTGCCCAGGCTATGTAGTTTTCAACAAAACTAAGCCCTTTCACAATGTACATGTGAACCGGGGTTACTTCAAATAAATTATAGGTTAAGTTTAAAAGGCAAATAGAATCTTTGCCCGTTGCTGAGTGAAACAGTAGTATTTTTTGTGTGTCAATCTTCTTTAATACTTCAATAGGTTTTATCATAAAAAGAAGGCCGCTATTATACGGCCTTTAATCTTTAGGCTTGTTTACCTGGTACGGGCTGCCTTAGCCCCGGCGCGGATTGCACCTCGTGTTCCGCCGCCATACAATGAACCTTCTGCCATTTGTATAAATGCTAATTAAAGCAATTAAAGACGTAAAGGTAATTCATTTATCCGTAATCTCCAAAACTTTGCCTAATTCAATTGTAAATGTTTCATCACCTTTTTTAAAATTCTCTGGCACGAAGTTTTCAAATGTGTCAATGTAAATACCTTTTACTTCGACCGTCATAACTGTTTTTGTGTAGCCCAGGCGAAATTTAATTTCTTTAAGGTCTTCACGTGGGTTAAATTCATTCGGCGTTTTTGTGCTGTCAATAATACAGAGCTTGTTAATATAAAAGTCTGTTATTGCCCTGTACTCTTCAATTTTTTTACCGGCTTTGATTGCTTCAAAATTCTCTTTTGTGAGAATTAACAAAACTTCTTTTTTTCGTTTGCTCATAAGCTTGCATATTTTTGTAAATACTTTAATTCTGATGTAAATAAAAAGTCATGCCGTTTTTTCATTTGAATGAGCTTATTAAGCTTCTTTTCATTGACTGGCTTTATTGTTCTGCTAATTTTCATTTGTGGCTTAATTTCTGGCCTCACTTGCTTTGTTACTAAAGATGAAAGTTTGTTTTTTAATTTTGAAATATTAATTTCTCTTTTTTCATCTGAATCTGTTCGCCGGCCCCATGCGCCTTTTTTGTTATTAGCTAAATATCTGGCTGTTTCTTGCTTCTTTTCAATTTCGGCTGCGAGTTGGTCAATTTTAAATTTATAGTCATTTTTTGCCCATTCTGTTGCTGCATAATCAGCCTCTTTGCCTTTCAGTTGCAAATATTTATCTGAATACATTTTAACATACTTGCTTTCTGTATAATTAAGCAAGTCTAAAGAATTTTTGCCTTTGTGTTCAAATGAATATTCTGGCAATTTACCTGAACAAACCCAATTTTTAACAATATTCAAAATTCTCTTTTTATCAAAGGTGCGATCTTTATTAGTTAATTTGCTTAACTCATTAATTGCATTTTTACTGAGCCAAATAGAACCTATGTCCTCGCCTTTGCTAACCCCTAAAAGTTTCTTTCTGATTGAAACTAATTCTAAATGAATATTTGAATCGTATTGCAAAATTAAATGATAATGATAAACATCTGAGCAAACATTATCTCTCTTTTTTTGCCAGAATATTTTATCAATTTCAAATAAATCAGATTTTTCAACTTCATCTTTAATTGGCTGTATTGTGTTCTCGTTTTGGCTGTCATTTAACATCATTGGCATAATTAGAATGTCATTTAAAAAAGCCGCATGGCTTGAACTTTTAAGTGCAAATTCAACAAATTCAGTATTTAAAGTTTGTAATATCTGCAAAACGAATTGAGATTTAAAACCTATTTCGCCGGTGAACGTTAGATTTTTTACATTTAGTCTTTTGTGTGAATCAATTGAAAAGTCAATATCTTGACCTGAAACAATTAAGCCGCTTTCATTACTGAAATTAAATCTTATTAAGTTACTGGCCTGGTTTGCATATATTGAAACTTGCTTAATAGTCTCAATTAATGCTTTGCGATCTACTAAGGCCGTTAATTCATATTTTTCTTCATAGAAACTATCAGCCCCCTCAATCGGGTAATTTTCATCACATTTTCTTATGATAATATTTTTGTCGTTACAAATTAATTTTATCTCACTTTCTGACTGGCTGACCTGAATGTCACTTTTGCAACTATTAATGAATTTTTGCCCTGTCTGATTAATTAGAATATTCATTTTGCAATCTATTGGCCTGCGAATTAATTTATGTGAATCAGAACCGTAAATGTACGAATTATTTATACAAATACAATTCATTTGCGGGCTTAAATATTCATTATTATCTGTGAATTTAGAGACTGTTTTAATAACAGCTAATTCACTTTGTTTGATTGTACCCAGTGATTTAAAATCACTTTTTATATATTCGCTTCGTTCAAATTCGCTGTATTTATTAAACTTTGCAATTTGCTTACCTTTTAAACCTTTGATGACTTCATCAATAAAATAAGTATTGGCCGGTAAATGATATTGACCGTTTTCAAATTCAATATGCAAAGTAACGGTATTTTTCAGACAATCGTTTCTGGCACTGTCGAAAAATTTAACCGAAGTATTTAAGTTTGTTTTGTCACCTGGCATAAGTTTAAAATACATTTGCCCTTTATACTCAAATGAGTGATTGAAATTATTGATCTGCAATTTGGCTGCTGTTAGTTGCTCTATTGCATCGTTTTTAAAATTGTTTGTTTTCATTTTGCTAAGTTTTTAAGTTTTGTAACGTCTTTCTACTTTTAAAACCCGGTGAACCGAAGCGCACCGGGCAAAAACCCGCCTTAAAACTTAGCGGGCAAAAAAGCGGGTTTTATGCTTCTATTAATTCAGGAAAATAACCCTCTAATATTGTTTCGGCAATTTCTTTTAATTCATTGGCCTTATTTTTGTCTGATTTTAGCCAATTTTCAGCTTCTTTAAAAAGATATTCGGCTATTTTATTGGCTTCATCAAATGAAGCCCTAGCCATTTCACCACAATAAGGGCAGCGTAACACTAATTGTAATTCAGTTTGTTTTGAATTTTCATCAATAACTAATTTTTGTTGAACAATTTCAAAACTTTCTGTTTCTTCATAATTCCACCGGCGAGCATTATTTATTTTTGTTGGGCAATCAATATTGAACCCCATCACAGGGGCGTTAATTTTTAAATCATCGGTTCTTACCCATTTTTGACCATGATTCATTTCAAAAATACCTTTAGGTATATTAATAAGATAACCACGATCAAAATTATCATAATCGCCTATTCTTCTATTCTTTTCATCAGGAAAAGGAAAGCGGAAACGATAGCCAGAATTTACTTTTAAAAAATTTTCTTTACCAGATACTAACCAGTTTTTTAACTGGTTATAAGTTGTGTAATAAAGACTTTCACACGTACCTAATTTTACATTATGCAAATATTCGCCCATTTTGCTAAGTTTTAAATTGTTTAGTAACTTTTTAACATTCTAAATATATCTTTGATTCTTGTATTTTTGTGAACCTATTTTTAAAAGGGTATTTAATATGTGTAAAATGAACCCCCTCAATAGTTTTTGCGCTAATGCCTGGTTTTAATCTGAATGTTTGACCTTTATTAGTTCTATAAAAGAGGTCGAAATTTGTCGAGTTTGTTACTTTTGTTACCATTTCGCTAAGTTTTAAATGAATAATTGTGTTTTAAATTCTAAAGTAAAGATACATTCAATTATTTGATTATGCAACTATTTTAACATTCATTAACATATTTTAACATATATAATTACTATGTTATTGATATTTAGTTAATTAGGTTTTGCCCGCCTCATGGGCAAATTAAGTCTTTTTAAGGCATTTCTGACAGTATTTATACAAATAGCCTGAGAATCAGCAATTTTCTGAATTACTACACCTTTATTGTATAGTATTTTGATCTGGTTATATTGATAGTGTGTTAAACTCATTTAATTAATATACCCAAAATAATTAATATTTCTTCAACTTTGCAAACGACATTTACCTGGCCTGCCCAGATGCCTTGAAATTTACTTTCGCCTTCGGTCAATTTCGCTTTATTTGTTGATTTTATTTCAAACATATAATTTTTACCCTTGTAACCTACGATAATATCACAGCAGTTTTTTAACGTGTGAATTACCAAAACTGATATACCTGGCACCCGCCTGAGTTGCTTTACTATATCACTTTGGTTATTGTCGGCTCTGGCTGCGTACATTACTTGCCCAAATAAGTTTTTAACGATTGAATCATTCTTTCATTTTCTAAGATAATGCGATTTTGTCTTTCGATTATCACTTTAATATTTTCTAAATGTGATTTCATGTTAACGATATAAATTGATTGCTAAATATCTGTCTAATATGGCATTTCGTTGCTAAAAAGTACAACTCGCATAGAGTATCATTTGTGTATTTTGAATCAAATTTAGCCATCATTCTGACTTTTTGTTCTGGTTTTAAACCTTCACATCTTATGTTTATTAAACCCTCAATAATGTCTACTCTTTTAATCATGGTTTCTAGTTTCTATATTTTACGAGCGTTTTTGAAGTTAGTTGTTATTAAAATACTGATATTTTACAGCTAATTTACTGATATTTAATGAAATTTGGTTCTATAAATTATGCAATTATCGTGATAAATTGGCATTTTGAGCTTATTTAGTGTATTATACACCCAGTTATGAAAATTACAGGCCTTTTTCAGATTGCCCCAGGTTTCGGGTTGCCTATCTGATATTACTACTATTATTGTTTTTCGATTCATTGTCTGTTTTTACTGCCAAATCCCGCTAACTTTTCAATTAGCGGGCAGCCCTGCCAAATACTTACGACAGGATTGAAGGCAGGGATGTTAACATGAATCTTCCATTAATTGATTATGACACCAAATACATTCAGCAGGATAATATTCACAAACACATTTATTACCATCATTTAATGGTTTATTGTTTGGTTTGGAATATTTAATAATATTTTCCATAATATTTAATAAATGAATTAAAACAAATATCCAATATAAGTATATTCACGACCATTAAGCCATCCAACACCTAATTCAAAACGATTTTCTTCCTCATCTTCAAATAATGCAGAAACAATTTCATGATTTTGTTTTGTTGTAGATAAAACTTTTTGTAATTCATTACTTTCATTGTTTTTCCAAACTTGATTTTTTTTAGGCGAAGGTTGTTTCGCTGAAAAAATCTCTTTTCCTTTAAATGTTGCTTTCATTGTCGTAAGTATTAGTGAATAATTTAATGATGTAAATATACGACATATTTATACCGTTTTGCAAGTTTCAAGGCAATTATTTTTAATATTATTGCTTATTTAGAATGATTATTGATTAATAAACTCAAATTTTACCGTTTTGTGCATTGCGTATACTATTGTTAGCGGTTCGCCTGCCTGCCTGGGGTCAATGGTTTTATGGAAAAATGCCACAATCATAGGTTTATAACCTTTAGAACAGGCTGGTTTTGACCCGGCAATAATATTTAATATATTGCGCTCGAATTTTAATACGTTTTTTATTGTCATTTTAGAAATTTAAAGTAAATAGTTAACAAAGCGGCGATTATAATTAAAACCAATACTATTTTTACAAATATCCTCAATGCCTCCGCTTCATTTTCTTCCGTAAATTTATCCCGGTCGTCTAATTTATAAATTGATTTGCTCATAATATTGGTTCCCTATATTTTAAAAATTGTGAACGTCCATCACATTTACTGCAATATTTGTTAAAGTCTAATATGTTGTAAACCTTTCTTCTGCATATACTGCAATCCCTGGAACTGTTAAATTTCTTATTGTCATAAAATATATATATTGCTTTGATAATCGCTTTTAAAATATATATAGCTCCTATTATTGCGAATATTATTATTATTAGTTTCATAGTTTTTTAGTTAACTGTTTTATTTCTTTTAATATTTCTTTTTTATCCCAAATTGAATTTTTCACGACTCTTAAACCTTCTTTTTCTATTTCCTCAACCAATGACTCCCCGTATCTTCTGGTCATGTTAGCTCTGAAATTTACCTGCTGCAAATAATCCTCTTTTTCATCCATCTGATTGCATCGAAAGTGCATTTGATTGCTATTAGCCAGATACAATTCTACTCTTGAAAATGCTTTGCTTCTCTTTTCATAATGGCCGTTTACCATAGTCCTGTCGGGAGCTTGGTCGCAAAATATACAATTCTTTTCAGAATCACGAATTTTTGTGTGGTCCGCTACTGCTTTATTTATCTTTACTTCTATGGTCATTAATGAGCTTTAAAATTATATATCGTTTTAATAACCCCTATAATATCAACGGTATCGGTAATTGCCGATTTTATTTCTTCAATTGATTTATAAGTCTGTGGTGCTTCGTCCAATGTTTCAGCTACAACCGAAGTTGTGTAAACATCTTTCATTGTTTCAACAAAATCAACCATATTGATAGATTCTTTTGCTTTGCTTCGGCTCATTAATCTACCAGCCCCATGTGGTGCTGAGTAGTTCCATTCTTCATTTCCTTTGCCGACACACAGCAATGAACCATCACGCATATTAATTGGAATAAGCAATGTTTCACCATTTTCAGCAGAAACAGCACCTTTTCGTAAAATCATACGCTTAAAATCAATGTAGTTATGTATTGTTTCAAATCGTTCAGCTTCTTTCAAACCAGCTTCTTTAAGTATTATTTCAGCTATAGTTTCACGGTTCAAAGTCGCAAACTTCTGAACAATTGCCATATCATTCATATAGTCAGTAAAATCTTCGCCAGTCAAAAAGGCTAAATCTTTATCAGTTACAGGCTTTTTAATCTTTTTTATTTCGGCTGCTATTTCTTTTTCTCTACCTTCTGCCTTTAGCTTATCAATTGCATTTTTAACAACTTTGCTCATTTCATTAGCATTCTGAAAGGCTTTATCTTGGTAATATTTACAAGTATCACCCCCTAATTTTCGGCTACCTGAGTGTATAATCAAATAAAGTTCGCCAGTAATTTCATGTTTGCCAACTTCGATAAAATGGTTTCCACCTCCAAGCGAACCAATTGAAAGAATTGCACGGATTAAATCAACGTGTTTTTCACAGCGTAAATTTGTAAAGTCAAAATCCTTCTTTGATTTTTCGTGTACACTAAAGCCACAAGGTACTTTAGTTTTAATTACTTCATCTAGTTTTTCAAAATCTATCCCTTTGTTTTTAAGCTTAATAGTAAGCATTCCACAACCAATATCAACACCAACCAAATTAGGCGTTACTTTATTGGTTATAGTTATTGTAGTTCCAACAGTACAACCTTTCCCAGCGTGTGCATCTGGCATAATTCTGATTTTATTATCCTGATATGCTTCAAAATTACAAAGTTTCTTAATTTGCTCATATGCTTCATACTCGAATGTTTCTGCAAATATCAAAGTTTCAATTCCTTTGTGATTTTTAATAGTTCTCATAATCAAAATTACTAATTATTTGTTTATAAACAAGTTATTTTATATCTTTACTGGAATATATTTTTTTGTATTTTATTCTATTTCGCTTCGGCTTCATTTGAGGGCTGTTTTTTGCATTGTTATCCTCTCGAAGTAGAATAGTGCCACCTTGATAGTTTGAATTGAAATTTGACGTTGCTACGCTGCTCATTTGCCTTTTTTAGTTATTAGTTTGATTGCATCTTTAAACCCGTTCACATATCCATTCCTTATTAAATCAGGTTTGCTTAATACTAGTATCGCATCGCTATTGTTAGCAAATACTAGCCCTGCCCGTCCAATATCCGAGCTGTTTGGTAAATCTGATTCTTTGATGACAAAGACTTCGATTAGTTCTACATCGGTGAAATCTATTTTAACATTACTGGTAGAACCTAAATCATCTTCAAAATCCTTTATGTGAATACTATCAGCCCATATCTCAGGTATTTCAGTCTTATATAATCCATTATAATTTGATGAAAGATATTCGCCTGTACTCTTCTTGATTAATGTTTTCATAGTTTCTATTGGTTAAAATGGAGTAGTTTCTTTAAATGATTCTTGTTATTTTTATTTGTCTGCCAACTTTTTTAAGAGTAAATCTATACCCATAATTCTTTTTGTTTGACCAGTTTCTTGCTGCATTGCTGTATTTAGTCATGTTTCTACGTGTGTACCATCCAATAATAAATGAGCTACCTATTACCATTTCCTGAAAATGATATTTGCGCTGCTTTGCCGGATTCTCTATAACTATTTCATAAACGGCTTTCATTGTAAATTAAATATTGATGTTAATTTATTCTTTTTCATTTTTGATAACAATTCATCTTTGTCATAGTCCTCAGCAGTAAATATATTCATGCCTTTTTTTATCCCCTCAACAACATCGTCAAGAGTCCAGTTGCTTTCTTCACACATTACCCGGCATGGGTCGTAAACTAATCGCATAATACAAGCCTCCCCATAAAGTAAATTATCGGGGTCTGTTATTTGAAAATTTTCATAATTCCTTTCAAAATTTTCACCGCTTGTTTTTAATGTTATATCTCTTGATATTTGCCTTGTTATCTCTGCGAACCATTCGTTTATTATCGAAGCGGAAACCTTAGTAAAAGACTTACCGTATTCACCCATTAAACCAAATTCAAAAGCCGAAATCATTTGTCCGGTTGTTAAATGTTTGTAACGTTTGTTTACAAAATAAAGCAAATCTTTAGTTATCGAAGTTAATTCCTTTTCTGACACTGACGTATTTTTAAATTCAGATGTTTTCTGAACTATATCCGTAAATAATTCTATTTTATCTCTGTCTATTAATTCTGACATTTTGCGTCCTGGGTGATATTTTTTAAATCGCTCCATTTGATTCTTTTATTAATTTCATTTTAACTCTCTCGGCCATATCAGTATTTAGGTTAGTGTCAATTTCTTTTATTTTTTGTTTTGGACTGCGAATATTAACTAGCAAAGTTTCAAATTTATTTCTCAATTTATCAGTGCTTCTTATATTTTTGCGCCAGAAATCATCTTTTTGAAGGAATGAATATATTTCACGCAAATCCTCTTTTGTCCTTTTGTCGTTTGTTAAAATTAATCTTATTGGGTCTACCCAATTTTGATATTTAGCTTTTGATAAATCGGTAGATTTTATTTTTAATTCGGCCAAATTAGATTCAAATAAAGCTATAAATTTTCTAGTAATTTCAAAATATTCTTTTTCGCAATCTGGAACATCTGAAATTTCAATTTCAGATAATAGGGTATTCTTGTTTATTTGTTTGTTTGTATTATTGTTATCTTGTATATCTATACTATCAATGCTTTCACTAGTGCTTTTGACTTGCTTTGTCCCGTGCTTTATAAGTGCTTTGTCTAATGCTTTGTCAAGTGCTTTGCATTTTTTTGATAGGGCAATTATATTCGCCGAATATTGATTTCTACTTTTTTCAATCAATTTTATAAAGTCCCATTTTATTAAATCATTAAATGAATCTATGTATGTATTGTAAGATTTTATTCCTAGTGCCTCCATCGCCATAGTAGTAGGAAATCCAAATTTATCCTTCCATCCCAATCTATTGCAATGCTCAATAGCAAAAAAATATATAGCAGTATGATTAGGCCTTATCAATTCAGGATTTTCAAAACAAAAATTAAACCAATTTCTACTTAATGTAAAAACGTCCATAATTAATTATATTTTTCAAAATAGAATCTCCAAACCTTTGGCTTATTTGATATTATTTTCATTCTATGTAATAAATTAAATGAAGATTCATATTTTAATAATCTATTAAATTTTTGATTTATTTCATCTCTCCATTTTTCGATACTATATACTGATTTAGATGAATTACAGCTCATACAACACGGATTGTAATTTAATATATCATTTTCACCACGTACAATATTCATTCGAGTTAATTCCATATCAGAATAACCTCTATATTTTGGAATAATATGATCTATATGAAAATGATTTTTATTTAATTTTATTCCGCAATAAGCGCAATGCCCATTAAATTTATTATAAACCTCTATTCGTTTTTTAAAACTCCATTTTGCCATAACATAAAATCTTATTAGCACCGTTTAATTGCTTACAAATCTTTTATTTGTTCTTCAATTTCATTTAATTTATTACGAAGCTCATCGGCTTTGTTTAGAAGTTCCTGTTTCTTAGTGTTTACTTCGGGGAGTTCTTTAGCGTACGCCCAAGATCCAATCTCATAATTTTCACCTTGTTCATACTTTTTAATATTATATTGATTTACTCCAATATATCTATAATCAGCCTTATTAGACAATTCGATAAAAACATAAGTTTCAAAGGCATTATTTTCATTACCATCCCAAACAAGCATCTTTCTTGGGAATGTTTTCTCTTCTGGTAGAGTGATGATTTCAGTATTAGAATCTAAATATTCTATATGTGATCTAAAATCAATCTTGCCATCAATTATTCCATAATAAGTATCAATGCTATTTCCGCATAAGTTATGAGGATTAGGAATCCCTTTACTTTCCCAGTATTTTATAACCTTCATACCATGTTCTTCACTTAGAACTTTTATTACTTGATTTTTCATCGCTTTTTGTTATTAGTTATTAGCACCGTTGTTGGTTTTGTAATTTATTTAAAATTCGGATTAATTTAGGTGTAACAAATTCATTTAATTGGTCAAGTCCCAATCCTTTTAATACGCCTGATTTATAATCTTCGCAACCAATTTGATATGCAGATAATAGCATTTTAACTATTTCTCTATCGCTCAATAAATTAGTTTTTACATCATTTAAATCCATAGCTTAAATATAAAAAGAAGCCTCTAAAATCAAAAAGCCCGAAGTCGGAACTGGCAAGGCAGCCAATTTCTTCGGGTATCTCTGATAATTAGAGGCTATTTGGTTATTACTAATATCGTTTTTCATGCCTTTTCCTTTAATGAGTGTTCCGTAACTCGAATACAAATTTAACAATTATTTTGATTAATTAACGAATTTTAAGATTTATTTTTAAGGCAAAAAAATATTATTCAATTTTTAAAATCTTAGATTTGCCAGGACTATATAAATGCCCACTATGTTTGCATCTGCCACTCTTTCCGTTTCTAGGACTGTATTCAATACATATTTTTCCACACCCTTCTCCGACTTCTCCCATACTTCCAAATTCCTTACAAAAGAAAAATCCTTTTACATATTCAATTTTAGCCTCAAAGACTTCCATTTCTTTAATATCGTTCTCTTTCATGTAATCCAGATGATATTGCAGAGAATAAGCCATTTCTTCATCTTTTTGAAAATATAGTTTCATGTTATTATATTTTAATTCCTATTAAACAAAATTTGCAATATTCTTAGTAATAATGTAATGCGATTTATTAGGACAAAGATTATTTAGTATTGAGGGTGTTATTGTTATTTTATTATTGACATCAGTTAGAAACCATCCATCCATGAGAAATGGAGTTACTGATAATGTCCCGCATCCGCACAAACATAAATGCGAAGCAGTCATGTATTCCAAAGATATATATACTTTGCTTTGTTCCATATCCTGTGTTTCTGGAACATTTTCAATAAATACTGGTTCAATCTCTACTTTTCTTAGTGTTTTCATAGCATTTGTTTTTCTTACTACAAACTTTATTTATTGGTCTCCCATCGCAGTAATCGTGGTGAATACAGATTTCTTTTTTCATATATTAATCCCGATTTCCCTGATTCGATTCAATACAAACTGCTGCCAGATACCTAACTCCATACATCGTTTAAGATATACCGTCCCGACTCCGATTCTCATAGCGAGCCATAGAAGGTCGTGGTTGTTTTCGGTTAACCAGGTTTGTATTATTTCACTTATTTTCATTTATAATAAGATTATCATTTTCGTCATAAGAATAACAATTAGGGCAATAATGCTTTTCGTCTTCTTCAATCCAATTATCAGCATCAGCGCAATCAAAAGCATATTCTTTATCATTCCACCCTGAATATTCGGAATCATCACTGCTATCCTTACCGCAATTATCACAAATAACTGTGTACATTATTATTTCTTTATACATATTTTTTGATTTTTACTTTTCTCAATCTTCTTGCTAAAACAACGTGGTTTATTCCATTCTCAAATTGCACCAACATAGTTGCTTTCTTGCTTCTTATACATTTACCGTTTGATCTTCTGACTGCTGAACAATTCATGTTTTTCAATACCGGGTCAGTCAAACGATCTCCCAAATATAGATAGTCCATTACTTTCTCATTATAGTTTTGAACTTTATATTTGCCTTTCGCAGTTTCCAGGCTAAAACAAACATCAATGCAAGTAAGATTATTGCCATATTAATTAGTTTTTAAGTTTATCTAAATTATA
>Ga0265323_10000680_pt1 | contig 18486 bp, 14 predicted proteins | sample 41225metaG_FD_193580 | JGI IMG/M metagenome (GOLD analysis project Ga0265323, IMG submission 193580) | Rhizosphere microbial communities from Carex aquatilis grown in University of Washington, Seatle, WA, United States - 4-12-25 metaG | ecosystem: Host-associated > Plants > Roots > Rhizosphere...
GGCGACGCCGATCCTGATGGGCGGCAAACACGTCGGCAATCTGTTCACTGGCCAATTTTTCTTCGAGGGCGAATTGCCGGATCGCGACCTGTTCCGGGCCCAGGCCCGCCAATACGGTTTCGATGAAACCGAGTACCTGGCGGCGCTCGACCGCGTTCCCCAACTGAGCCGCGAGACGCTGGCCAAAGGCATGGAATATTTCAAGAAGCTGGCGGACATGCTTTCCAAGCTGGGTTACAGCAATGTCAAGCTGGCCCGCCTGCTGACGGAACGCGATGCCCTGACCGAGTCGCTGCGCCGCGCCAAGAACGAACTCGAACAGCGGGTGGCCAACCGCACCGCCGAGCTGCGCGCCGTCTCGCTCTACGCCCGCGGCCTCCTCGAGGCCAGCCTTGACCCGCTCGTCACCATCAGTCCGGAGGGCCGGGTCACCGACGTCAACCATGCCACCGAACTGGCCACCGGCCTGCCCCGCGAGCGGCTCGTCGGCAGCAATTTCTCCGACTATTTCACCGAGCCCGACAATGCCAGCGCCGGCTACCGGCAGGTCCTCGCGCAAGGCGAGGTCCGCGACTACCCGCTGACCATCCGCCACGCCTCCGGCCGCACGATCGACGTGCTCTACAACGCCGTCGTTTACCACGACGAGGCCGGCCGGGTGCTGGGTGTCTTTGCCGCCGCCCGCGATGTCACCGAGCACAAGCGCGTTGAAGCCGAACTCGCCGTCTATCGCGCCCACTTGGAGGAACTGGTCGGGCAGCGCACCGCCGAACTCGAATCCGCCAACACCCGCCTGAAGACGGAAATCGCCGAACGCCGCCGGGCCGAGGACCAACTGCGCCTGCAGTTCTCCGTCCTGCAATCCGCCGACAATGGCCTCGCCATTACCGGTCGCGACGGCGTCATCCAGTGGGTCAACGCGGCCTTCACCAAACTCACCGGTTACACCGCCGCCGAGGTGGTCGGCCAGAATCCCCGCGTGCTGAAATCCGGCCGCCAATCGCCCGAATTCTTCAAGGACCTTTGGCAGACCATCCTGTCGGGCCGCGTCTGGCACGGCGAGCTGATCAACAGGCGCAAGGACGGCAGCCTCTACCCCGAGGAGATGACGATCACCCCGGTCGCGGACGCCGATGGGAAGATCACGCACTTTGTCGCGGTCAAACAGGATATCACCGCGCGCAAACAGGCTGAGACGGCGATGCAGAAGACCGCTGCCGACCTAGCCCGCTCGAACCTCGACCTGGAACAGTTTGCCTATGTGGCTTCGCACGATTTGCAGGAGCCGCTCCGGGCGGTGGGCGGTTATGTGAAACTGCTGCAACACCGCTTTCCGGAAAAGCTGGACGCCAAGGCGCGCGAATATGTTGCCGGCGCCGCCGACGGCGCCGAGCGCATGCAAAGGCTGATTGCCGATTTGCTGACCTTCTCGCGTGTCGGCACGCGGGGCGGCGCTTTTGCGCCGGCCGACCTGAACGCGCTGCTCCACGACGCCCTGACCAACCTGCAAATCAGCGTCAAGGAGGCCGGGGCGAAGGTTACCAGCGACCCATTGCCCAGCCTGCTGGTGGATGCCACCCAGATCAGGCAGCTCTTTCAGAACCTGATCGGAAACGCCATCAAATTCCGCAGCGAGCGAACGCCGGAAATTCACGTTGGCGCTTGCAAGGAGGAGGAGCGGTGGCTCTTTTGGGTGCGGGACAACGGCATCGGCATTGAGCCGCAATATGCCGGGCGGATTTTCCAGATTTTCCAGCGCCTGCACACCCGCAAACAATATCCCGGCACCGGCATCGGACTGGCCATTTGCAAGAAGATTGTCGAGCGGCATGGCGGCGAAATCCGGGTCGAGTCGGAGCCGGCGCATGGCTCAACTTTTTATTTTTCAATTCCTGCAATTTCCGCTAAAATGGAACCCAAGCCATGAAAACAGCCGATATCCGCCCCATCGAAATCCTCCTGGTGGAAGACAGCCCCAGTGACGCCGAGTTCACCGCCGAGGCCCTCAAGGAAGCCAAGGTGCGCAATCACCTGAGCCTCGTCGAGGACGGCGTGCAAGCCATGGAATTTCTCCGCCGTCAGGGGCAGTACGCCAAGGCGCCACGGCCGGATTTGATCATGCTGGATCTGAATCTTCCGCGCAAAGACGGCCGGGAGGTGCTGGCGGAGCTGAAGGCGGACGACCAATTAAAAATGATTCCGGTGGTGGTATTGACCACTTCGCGCGCCGAGGAGGACGTGCTGCGTGCTTACCAACTCCACGCCAACTGTTACATCACCAAGCCGGTTGACTTTAAGCAGTTCCTGGAAGTGGTGCGTTGCATCGAATCGTTCTGGCTGTATGTCGTGACGCTGCCGCCGCGCTGACCGTCCATCGTAGCAGCCGACGTCAGGAGGCTCTGAAAAGGCTGACGGCCGAAAAGTTTGAGCCTCGTTACCTCGGCTGCTACGGGAGAAAATATGAATTCGGCGCCGTTAAAAATTCTGTTGGTGGAAGACAGCCCGTCGGACGCCGCGCTGTTGAAGGAATCCCTGACTCAAAGCAGGCATGAACGTTTTGAGTTCACCCACGCCGAGTGCTGGGCGGAAGCGGCCAAAAACCTGCAGCAGGGATACTTCGACATTTTGCTGCTGGACCTGTCCCTGCCCGACAGCGCCGGCCGGGACACGTTTCTCCAGGCGCGCGCCCGGGCGCCCCATCTGCCCATTGTGGTGCTGACCGGGGTCGAGGATGAAGTCATCGGTCTTGACGCCGTGCGTCACGGGATTCAGGACTACCTGATCAAAGGCCAGGCGGATGGACGCCAGATTGCGCGGGCCATCCATTACGCCATCGAACGCAAGCTGGCGGAGGAGGAACTGCAAAAGCTCAACCGCACCCTCCGGGCACTGGGCAACAGCAATCAGGCACTGATGTACGCCCGGGAGGAATCGGAGTTTCTGGAAAAGGTCTGCAAAATAATTATCGAAGACTGCGGTCATGCGATGGTGTGGATTGGTTACGCGGAGGAGGATGAAGGCCAGACCGTCCGCCCCGTCGCCCATGCCGGTTTTGAGGAAGGGTATCTCGAAACGCTCAAGGTCACCTGGGCGGATACTGAACGTGGACGCGGTCCGACCGGTACGGCGATCCGCACCGGGAAACCGGCCGAGTGCAGAAACATGCTGACGGATCCCAAGTTCAAGCCCTGGCGGGCGGAGGCAATAAAACGGAGCTACGTCTCTTCGCTCGTGCTCCCGTTGCTGGCCGCCGGCAAGTCCTTCGGGGCCGTCACGATTTATTCACGGGAACCGGACCGCTTCTCCAATGATGAAAAGTTGTTGCTGACCGATCTGGCCGGTGACATTGCCAATGGAATAATGACCATCCGCATGCGCCTGTTGCATGCAAGGACCGAAGCGGAGTTGCTGCGGGAGCGCGATCAATTGGAAACCCGGGTTCGCGAACGAACCGCCGAGTTGTCGCAGATCAACCAAAGCTTGCAGGCGGAAATCGCGCAGCGCCAGCGGGCCGAGGAGGCGCAACGGCAGGTGTTGCGGCGGCTGGCCGACGCGGAGGAAACCGAACGGGGCCGCATCTCGCGCGAGCTTCACGACCGGCTGGGCCAGGACCTTACCGCGTTGAAATTAGGTCTGCAACTGGTCAAAAAACCGGGGCCGTTCACGCCATCCGTTCAGTCCAGAATCGGTCAGTTGGAAAAACTGGTCGACACCCTGATGCAGGACATTCATCGCCTGGCTTGGGAATTGCGCCCGGCGGCCCTGGATGACTTCGGGCTGGACATGGCCCTGCGGCGCTACGCCACCGAATGGTCCGAACATAATGGAGTGGCGGCGGGCTTTCACAGCCGTGGCATGGAAACGCATCGGCTGCCCACAGAAGTCGAAACCATACTTTATCGAATTGCGCAGGAAGCGTTGACGAATGTGCTGCGCCACGCGAAGGCACAGTGCGTCAGTGTCCTGCTGGAACGCCGGCCCGACCACGTCCTGCTCATTGTGGAAGACAATGGCCGGGGTTTCGATGCCCAAGCCGTGCTCAAAGCCCCCGACGCTCACGGCAGATTGGGCTTGTTGGGAATGCAGGAGCGTGTGATTCTGGCGAACGGAACAATTGAAATTGAATCAACTCCCGGAGCGGGCACGACGGTGTTTGTTCGCATTCCGCTGGAATCCAAAATGCCAGCGGTGAATTGAGCGACCATGAAACGACTTCGCATTCTGTTGGCCGATGATCACAAAATCATCCGTGACGGGTTGAAGCTGTTGGTCAACGATCAGCCGGACATGCACGTGGTCGGCGAAGCCGGCAATGGCAGCGAAGTTTTGGAAAAGGCCCGGGAATTCAAACCGAACGTGGTGGTGATGGATTTGTCCATGCCGGTAATGAACGGGTTGCAGGCCACGGCCCGGTTGAAGGAAGAATGTCCCGAAATCAGGGTTGTGGCGCTGACCGTCCATGAAGACGAAAGCTACCTGCGCCAGTTGTGCAAGGCCGGAGCCGCCGGTTATGTGCTCAAACGTTCAGCCGGAGATGAATTGATTCAGGCCATCCGCACGGTGGCGAATGGCGGCCTTTACTTTGACCCGACACTGGCGAACCGGGCGCTGGCCGGGCAGCGTGCGCCAGCCACCGCCGATGGTGAACCGCGCGCCGCCGAATTAAGCGAGCGGGAAAAGGACGTGCTCATCCAGCTCGCCTGGGGCTTCAGCAACAAGGAAATTGCCGCCAAACTCCGCATCAGCGTCAAGACCGTCGAAACTTATAAAGTCCGCATCGGGGAAAAACTGGGCCTCCGCAGCCGGAGTGAGATTGTGCAATACGCCATGCGACAGGGTTGGATGAACGAGACAACCCCGTTGACGCGGATCACCGAATGACCGGGTCTTAAGCGTGGCTGCGGGTGATTCGCTCAAGCCGCTGACGATGTTGCTGATTGATTTCTTTCTCAATTCGTCTCGTTCTTGTCTCCGACTGTGTCAAGCGGTTGAGCCCAGCGTCGCAGCGCGTCAGGATATTCACTGACACAAGAATTCCCTCTTTCCCGACTGTTCGATTTGAAGGCTTGCGTCCTATTCTCATCCCGGTCGTTGAAGCGGCAATGGAAGGGCCGCCAGACAGTTAACATTGAACCGCACAAACCAGAACTCGAGGTGACAAATGAAAGACACAAACTCACGGGAAACATCTGACTCGATTGAAAAACCTGCCCTTTCGTGGAGTCAAACCATTCTGGCAGGCAAGGAACAATCACAAAAAGGAAAAGTCTTTATGAACGGAAAAAACAAACGCCACACGCCCCAATTTGCCATCAAGGACGCCCCGAAAATTAAAACACTCGATCTGCGGCTGGCCATCTCCACCCCCGATTTGAGAGAGGAAATCGCCAGGGCCTTCCTGCTCGCGAAGAGTTCATCCCAGGAGCTCAACGTCTTTTTCAATCATGCAACCGTCTGAATCGAATTGTAACCATGGCACACTCCAATTTTTTGGAACGAATCGCCCCGGCCGACAAAGCACCGATCCCCCTGGCCGAAGACGTGCCGGCGTTGAACGTCACAATGGTTTATGAAGACCCCGCGGCCCGGAAATGGGCCGCGGAGATGTGGGGTCCGGTGACGCAAATGGCCGGCGAGGAAAACATCAGCGTCGCCTCGTGGAGTATTGGCAGCCTGGCCTGGCCCGAAATGATCGAGGAAGCCGCTTTATCTGCCGCGCGGGCCGATGTCATTGTCATTGCCGTCTCGGCCGCGGAAAGATTGCCAATTGATCTTTGCGTGTGGATCGGTGCCTGGGTGCCGCGCCGCGCCCGGCGGGCGGGCGCCTTGGCGGCGTTGATCAGCCCGCCCCGGAAACGTGACCTCCAAGCTTTCAGCACCCGGGATTTCTTGCAGATGGTTGCAATCAAAGGTGGGCTGGACTTTTTTTCACGGGATCGCGCGCTGCCAGCGGCAGCAACCGATTTCTTGGGCCTGGAGATAATCAAATACCAGGCCGGCTCCCGGGCGCCGGTGCTCGCATAAAATGTCAGTGGTGGTCATAGGCCGTCATGCGACGAACAGCGGCCATTGATTTGTGAAAGCAGTTCTTGCGGGTGCGGGTCAGGCCGGAGATGGGAAAGTTATTTGAACGAGAAAAACATCGAAATTGAATTAATTATATGGCAAAACAAATCAAAGTCGGAGTCGTTGGCTGTGGTTATTGGGGGCCCAATCTGATTCGCAATTTCAGATCGCTTCCCGATTGCAGCCTGAAAATGATGTGTGATCTCAGCGAAAACCGCCTCACCCATCTCAGGACGCATTATCCCGAAGTCGAAGGCGAAACGAATTACAATCACATGCTAAACGGCGTCGGGCTTGACGCAGTCATCATCGCTACGTCGGTGAGATCGCATTACCCGATGGCCAAGGCGAGTTTGCTGGCCGGCAAGCACACCTTTATCGAGAAGCCGATGGCGGCCTCATCCCGGGAATGCGAGGAGTTGATTGAAATTGCCAGGAAAAAGGGATTGGTGCTGATGGTGGGACATACCTTCCTCTATTCGCCGGCGGTCAAAAAAATCAAGGAAATTGTCCAGGGCGGCGACATCGGGGAAATCCGTTACATTTGCGCCCGGCGGTTGAACCTGGGCCTTTTTCAGAAGGACATCAACGTCGCCTGGGATTTGGCGCCGCATGATGTTGCCATTGTTTTACATATCATGGAAAAAGAAGCGGTCACCATCAACTGCCAGGGCAGCGCGCACATCACGCCGGGGGTGGAAGATGTGACGACCATGTGGCTTAATTTTCCGGGAGATCGTTCCGCCATCATTCAAAGCAGCTGGCTGGATCCGAGAAAGATCCGGGAAATGACGATTGTGGGCAGCAAAAAGATGATCGTTTACGACGACGTTTCACAACTCGAGAAAATCCGGGTCTTCGACACGCGGGTGGAAAGGCCGCCGCATTACGACACCTTTGCTGAATTTCATTATGCCTATCACTATGGGGATGTACACGTTCCTTACATCAAACAAGAGGAACCGTTAAAAACCGAATGCCAGCATTTTCTGGATTGCATCAATCAGGGAACCACCCCCCTGACCGATGGCCGGCGAGGTCTCGAATTGGTCCGCATTTTGGAAGCGTCTTCCCAATCGCTGAAGCGGGGCGGAGCCACAGTGAATCTTTCGGGCCTGGAAAATGGCAACGGTTGGATGCCGTCGATCCCCGAATCTGCCATACGCATATCAACCTTGGGAATCGGAAAGAAAAAAACTTCCCGTCGGGCCGGCAGAAAACTACGGTTGAGAGTTCAGGTTCGCGCGCGACGAGCTGTTTTAAATGCGGCCCTTTGAGTTCTTCACAGCAGCCGCTACAACGCATTGCTCCGGATGCCAAGTTGGGAAGAAATGTTCGGATTCATGGGTTAGTCAACCTATATGATTGTGAAAACATTTCTGTTGAACGGTTGAATCGGGTATGGTCTAAAACCTCATCCGTATGAGTTCTAAACAGCCAGCCGCGCAGTCAAGTGGAATGTCCTTGGGGGACATTTACTTCACACTGTTTCGGCACAAGTGGAAAATCCTGTTCTTTTCCGTCTCTGGCTTTTTTGTGGCGGGATTGCTTCTTCTTCAAAACCCGCCATTGTATGAATCGAAAACCAAACTGGATATACTGTATGTGGTGCAAGACAGATCACTCAACCCCGCCGGCGGGGCTGCCAACGCCGTGTCCCCGACTGACCGGGGCACCGGTATCATTCATACGGAAATGGAAATTTTGCAGAGCCTGGATGTGGTGATGGATGCCGTGCAGACGATTGGCGCGGAGAAAATTCTGGCCAAAACGGGTGGAGGCAACAACACGAACGCCGCCGCCGGCCTGTTGGCAAAGAATTTAACCATCGAATCATCCCCGGACAGCAGTGTGATTCAAGTTACCCTGCAACATTCTGATCCTGAAATGGTGCAGCCCATTCTCAGTGAAATCATTGCCAGTTACTTCCGGAAACATAACCAGGTCTATCAGGGCGGCATCATGCTCAACGCTTTTTCCATCCAGGAAACCAACCGGCTCTTCAAGGAATTGGCGCAAACCAAGAAAGAACTGAGAACTGCAAAAATCAGCGCAGGCATCTTTTCCGCCGATGACACGGATTCAGGTTATGAGCAGCAGATCTCTCAAATTCGCACCAGACTTTTTTCCGCCCAGACCGAACTGGCTGAACGCAAGAAGGCCTGGAACGGAATGTCTGCCGCCCCGTCTTCCCCAACACCATCAACCAATGCTGAAACCGTTATTTTGCCGGACAAAGTTGACGATTACAGGAATCTTTGCACCCGCCTGGATCTGCTCCAAAAGAAGGAGCAGGAACTTTTGCTTCAATATACCGACCAGAGCGTGCCCATCAAGGATTTACGCGCCCAGATCGCGATCGATAAGCGGCGCATGCAGCAACTTGAAAGTGAGGAGCCTGGCCTGTCCCGCCTTGCCGTTGCCGTGGCGCAAACCGCCCAGCCTGGCATCAGTTTGTCAGACAACGCGGCCCAGATCGCGCTTCTTGAAACCAGAATCAATATTCTGAATACCCAGTTGAGCCAGCTTCAAAATGAAGCGGCAAAGATTGATGAATCAAAGGCAATCATTGCTGACTTGGGACGACGAGAGCAGCGTCAAGAAGCGGAACTAGAATATTTTCAACGCAATTTGGAACAGACCCGCATCAACGAGCTCATCGGCGACGGGAAGGTTCCCGGCATCAGTCCCCTCCAATCGCCGTCACCGCCGACAAAAAAATGGTCCAAAAAACTCAAACAAATGGCGGCCATTTGTGCTGTAGGTGGCATAGGCGCCGGACTGGCGCTGGCATTTTTGATAGAAATGTTATTGGACCGTTCTCTAAGGCGTCCCATGGAAATCGAAGCCAAATTGGGATTGCCAGTGTTCATCTCGATTCCAGATTTCAACCGGAATGGTCAATTGCGTGCAAAAAAAATGGCAGGCAAGGATCTATTGCTCCTGACAGAAACCGCCAGACCGGGCGCGGGGGGAAACCTGGCCCTGGCTCTCACTCCATGGAGCCGGCAGAGTCGATTGCGTCCGTTCTGCGATGGTCTGAGAGACCGGTTGATTGTTCACTTTGAAATCAAGAATGTGACCCACAAACCCAAACTAGTCGCGGTGACCAGTTGCGGCAGGGGCGCCGGCGTCAGCAGTGTCGCCGCCGGCATGGCGGCCTCGCTCTCGGAGACGGGCGATGGCAAGGTGCTTTTGGTGGACATGAACGTCGAAGGTGGGGCTGCGCAACAATTCTACAAGGGCAGGATGGGTTGTGGCTTGGATGCGGCCTTGGAAGTTGAAGCCAGAAAGGGCGCACAAATCCAGGAAAATCTGTACGTAGCCGCGGAACCCATGCACGGCAACGAGCAGCTTCCCAGCATCCTGCCCAAGCACTTTATGGGTTTGATCCCCAAACTGAGGGCCAGCGATTACGACTACATCATCTTTGACATGCCGGCCGTGACACAGACCAGCCTGACACCGCGTCTGGCGAGAGTCATGGATATGGTGTTGCTCGTGATCGAATCAGAAAAGACCAATCAGGATGTTGCCCGGAAGGTGGTTTCTTTGCTCACTGAATCAGCTGCCAGGGTGTCCACGGTACTTAATAAGGCGCACTCCTACGTTCCGGCCAGGCTGCATCAGGAATTTCTGAACGATATCTGAGAGCCCAAGCCGGTTGCGCAAACCGCAGAACAATTTGGCTGAGCCGGTCGGTTTCACTTCAGGTGCAGCATTTGGAGACGATTTCTCCAATCCGCTTAAAACCGGCTGCTTTGGAGAAATTGGAGCTTGGACACCTGCGCGGCCGTCGCGCGCGGTGGTTGTGTTTTCCCACTACCCAAGTGATCCCCGGCCCCGTCGCGCAACTGATATTCTCGTTCGGCTTGGCATGGAGTTAGAAGTTATTTCAATCAAGCAGAGCAACGATGAACCGCGCCGTGAAACTTTCAATGGGGGCAGCATCCTGCGAGTCCCGCTCAAGCGCCAGCGGGGTGGCAAATTCAGGGCTCGAGTCCACGACGTGTATCACTCGGCAATTCTTCAGGGAAGAAAAATTCCGAAGGAGATTGGGGCCTCCACAGCCGCATCCTGGTTGAGCGACAACACACGCATTCCCCCGGCCGGCGTCGAGCACGGTCGGAACGTGGTTTCGATACTGGAACGTGCGCCGGCTCCGGTGACGCTGGACCGGCCGGATTAAGAGTTTATGGGAGAACCAAAAGTTAAGCATGCTGGGGTGGTGGACGTCACGTTCGGCGAAGAGGTCACCATCGTTCAGCCCGTTAATCTCTATGGTTGCGTCATTGGCGACGATAGCTTCATCGGCCCTTTTGTTGAAATCCAGTGCGGAGCCGTGGTGGGAAAACGCTGCCGGATCCAATCCCATGCCTTCATTTGCGATATGGTGACGATTGGCGATGATTGCTTCATTTCGCACGGCGCGATGTTCATCAACGATCTCTTCGCGATTGGCGGTCCGGGCAAGGGGAAACGGGAGCTTTGGCGGTCCACAAAAATTGGCTGTCACGTCAGTGTGGGGACCAATGCGACCATCCTCCCGGTGACGATCTGCGACCATGTGGTCATTGGGGCCGGTGCAGTGGTGACCAGGGACATTACCGAACCTGGCATTTATGCGGGCAACCCCGCGCGCCTCCTGCGTCGTCTCCAACTCCATTAGCCATCAACCTCCAACTGTGAATTGCCACCCAATGACCGATGAACATTCCCTTTGTTGACCTGCACGACCCGATGCCGGAATTGTTCAGCATCAGTTACGATGTGCCCTTTGAACACGCTATCACAAAGTTGCCGTAGAAATTGGAGAAGTGGAGCATTGCCTTTGCCGACCTGGTTCTCACGCCCAACATTGCGTTCAAGGGCGTCTTTATTTCGCGGGGCTGTCCGGGAGAGAAGCTTCAGATAATAATGAATACGCCGGAGGAGAACATTTTCAATGAAGGTCTTTTGGGGAACAAAGCAGAAGCCTGCTCCCGGGATCTGGGCAGACTACAAAGGCGCATCTGCATGATCTCCTATTCCAACTATGACACCGACAATCGCGTCATGCGATACGCGGAAGCTCTGGCCGGACGCGGCGACCAGGTGGACGTGCTGGCGGTCAAGGGGAACCGTGACCAGGCGAACGCCGAAACAATCCGGCGGGTGCGCGTCTTCCGGATCTTTAAGCGGCCTCCGAAAAACCAGCAGTCCAAGGTTGCCTATCTTCAACCGATTCTGAAATTCTGGGCGGTGTCTTCAGTGCGTTTGAGTTGGAGGTATCTCAAACACCGCTATGATCTGGTGCATGTTCATAACTTGCCCGACTTTCTGGTTTTCGCCGCCTGGCTGCCCAAGCTGACCGGGGCAAAAGTCATTCTCGACATTCACGACATTGTTCCGGAATTCTTCGGCAGCAAGTTCGGCGCACCGGAAAATTCGACCATGGTATCCAATCTGAAACGGATCGAACGATGGTCGGCTGGGTTCTCCAATCACGTCATCATCTCCAATCATCTTTGGCTTAAACCATTCACCTCCCGCTCCGCGCCGGAGCATAAATGTTCCGTGTTCATCAACCATGTGAACCAGGATATATTTTACCGCCGGGAGCCCTTACGCCGGCCGGACAGGCGCATCATCATGTTCCCGGGCGGACTCCAATGGCATCAGGGACTGGACATTGCCATCCGCGCCATGCCCGCGGTGTTGAAACGCATCCCCGGGGCCGAGTTCCACATCTACGGTGATGGCAACATGAAGGACGAGTTGGTGGCGTTGGCGCGCGAACTGTGCCTGACGGAAACCGTGCGCTTCTTTGATCCCCGGCCCGTGTCCGAAATTGCCGAGGTAATGTCGCAGGCTGACCTGGGCGTTGTACCCAAACGCGCGGATTCCTTCGGCAACGAGGCTTACAGCACCAAAATCATGGAATTCTTGTCGCTCGGCGTGCCGATGGTGGTGTCCAGCACGAAGATTGACCGTTTTTATTTCAACGACTCCGTCGTGCGCTTCTTTGAATCGGGAAACCCGGCCGCGCTGGCCGAAGCCATCGTCGAAGTCCTGCAGAACGATGAGCTCCGTCGGCGAATGATTGCCAATGCCCTTGTATACGCCGAACAAAACAGTTGGCAGCGCCGCAAGGGCGATTACCTGGAACTCGTGGATGCCTTGATTGAAAACCGTCCCGTGCAGTTGGGCGGCAGCCAAACCGTTACAGCGCCTGATACCAACAGCGACCGGGAAGGCCAGGCCGCTGAAACCGAAGCCGAAGCTGATCACGTTGCCGTCAAATGAAATTTTCCCTCTCTGCTACAGGAAAAGTTTTCGTGTATTTGTATATTTTGTGGTTTCAATTTCCACTTTCACGATTTAAGTGAGCCATGCGCCCCGATCGTTTCATCACGCTGACCCTGGTCCAACGCTGCCGGCGGGCTCTCGCCCCTCGCTCCCCAGACTCCGGCCGGGTTTTGCCCGTCTTGATGTATCACAGCATTTCCGACGACCCGGAACCCGGCATGCGCCCGTATTATCGGGTTTGCACCAGCCCTCGGCGGTTTCGGGAGCAGATGCAATGGCTGAAGGACAACAATTACCGTGGGGTCACGTTGAGCGCTGGCCTGGCGTGGTTAAATTCTCCTCCCGTCGCTGACTACCGGTCACCCGCCCCTCAGCCCTCGACCAAGTTCGTGGCAATTACTTTCGACGACGGCTTCCACGATTTTTGCACTCATGCCTTCCCGATCCTGCAACCGCATGGGTTTTCGGCCACCGTGTATCTGCCAACTGCCTGCATCGACGCTGTGCCGTCTTTTCCCTCTTCGAAGCGGGGTGCGGCGGCCGACTCTTCGATTTTGTCCCCGACCTTGCCACTTGCCACTCGACACTCCTTTGTGGGACGCGAATGCCTGACGTGGGCGGAGGCCAAAGAGCTTCACTGCGGCGGCATTGAATTTGGTTCGCATACGGTTCACCATCTCAAACTAATTGACCTGGCTTGGCCGGAGATCCAGTCTGAAATTCAGGATTCAAAATCTGAAATCGAGCAACGACTCGGGGTGTTGGTCAAGACATTCGCTTATCCTTACGCCTTTCCGGAAGCCAACCGGGATTTTGTGGGCCGGTTCAAGGACCTGCTGTCGTCCTGCGGTTATGAAACGAACGTGACTACGCAGATTGGTCGCTTGCGGCCCGGCGACGATCTCATGCAAATCAAACGGTTGCCGGTCAACCAGAACGACGACCTGCCGTTGTTTGCCGCGAAACTCGCCGGCGCTTACGACTGGCTAGGACGCTTTCAATCGTTGAGCAAGACACTTCGCCGTGGCCGCAGCACGCCAGATAGAATCTCGGGGCCCGAAAAGCGGGATGTCCGCGCTTTTGAGTTGCGGGATGTATGCCTGTAGAATTCGTGCATGATTGCAACCAGCCATTGCTGGTTGAATTCGTGATATTTCGCGCAATCTGGGTCAAAAGAAAACGTTCGTTTGGCTCCTCTATTTTGCGCTTTCGCTTACTGCCGTCCGCTTTCAAATACTGAAATTTGATTTTCTTAACGCTTTCCGATTTTCAGCAACATGTCCAACTATGTCGTCATTACACCCGTCCGGGATGAAGGGGAGCATCTGCCTCACACCATTGAATCCATGGCCAGCCAGACCATCCGGCCGGCCATGTGGGTGGTGGTAAACGATGGTTCATCTGACAACACGGGGGCGGTCGCCGAGGCGGCTGCCGCAAAATATACCTGGATGCGCGTGGTGCATCGGGCTGACCGGGGATTTCGCCAGGCGGGTGGAGGGGTGATCGAGGCTTTCTATGACGGATATAAGATGACCGAGAACATTCCCTGGGATTTCCTGGTGAAGCTGGACGGAGACCTCTCCTTTGAGCCTTCCTACTTCAGGGGTTGTGTTCAGCGTTTTGAGAAGGATCCGAGCCTTGGACTTGGTGGCGGCACGATTTGCAATGATGCCGAAGGCGTCTGGGTGGCGGAGGCCAGGGCCGATCCTCCCTTTCACGTCCGCGGTGCGACGAAAATCTACCGGCGCGCTTGTTGGGAGGCGATCGGGGGCCTCCTGAGAGCGCCCGGCTGGGATACGCTGGACGAATTCAAGGCCAACATGCTGGGTTGGAAAACATACAGTTTTAGCGAGTTGAAGCTTCTGCACCACCGCATCGCCGGTGAGGCGGACGGGGCTTGGAAAAACTGGTTCAAGAATGGGCGGGCCAATTATATCAGTGGATACCATCCAGTGTTCATGATGCTCAAGTGCACGCAACGGATGTTCACGAAACCTTACGGGGTGGCCGGCTTGGGTCTTATGAGCGGATTTGCGAGCGGGTATCTGAACGACCTCCCTCAAATTGAGGACAGGGCGCTGATTGGCTATGTGCGCCGGCAACAGATGAACCGACTGCTCTTTCGTGAGAACCTCTGGGACAGGCTGGCTCCGGAAGCGGCGACGGAGGATGGCAAGCCAGTCTGTTCATAAACAGTCCCGGCAGGGGAGCTAACCTCAACGAATGGGTGATTTCCTACTAGATCTCCGTGAAGGCGGGGAGCGCGATCTCGATCAGGCAGAAAACTTCCTCAAGTTTTTCCCGGATATGCGGATGACCAGGTTTGAGTACCCCGAGTTCGGCCTCGTGTTGAGCAGTGCGGACAAGCCTGAAATCTGGAGCCCGTATGTCTCGCCAGACGGGGCAATGCTCGTTGCTCTCTGTGGCCGGATTGCCTTGGAGCCAAGGCAATGGGAACAAGCGACAAAAATCTGTGGCCCTGGCGGACTCGCCTGCAAATTCATCTGCCAGACCTACGTTGAGCAGGGAGCCGGCGGGATTGAAAACCTCAGCGGCAATTTTGTGATTCTCCTTTTCGATCGGTCCGCAGGAAAGTTGTTGATAGTGACCGATCGCTGGGGTCTGGTTCCCGCCTTCAGATTCCATGCCGGCGGGGGGCGTCCGACCTATTCGTCGCACCCGGATGCCCTTGCGGCGGCGGTTGGGGAGAATCGAAATTGGGACCTCACGTCGTTCGCCGAGTTTATTCTTGCGGGCAGGCTTTCAGCTCCGTTCACTTACTATCGCAACATCAAGGCTCTGCCGGTGGCCGGTGCGACGACCGTGGTCTTCAGGAGCGGCCGCGAGTTTTCAGAGGACACCCGCTGTTACTTTAAGTTCGTGTCTCAACCGCAACCGGAGGAGAAACTGGAGCCATTGGCCGAAGAGTTTGCGGTTGCATTCAGAAGCGCCGTGGCAAAGCGGACGTCGCCGTTGTTGGGGCGTTCAGCAGTGGCTCTGAGTGGCGGACTGGATTCCCGGACGGTGCTCTGCTCGGCACCCGGACGGGAGAAGGTCGTCGCCTTCACGTGCTATGACGAACAGAACCGCGAGTTCCGCATCGCGAGATCCATTGCCCAAGCGGCGAATATCGAGTTGATCCCGCTTCGACGCGGATTTGATTACTATGGCAGCAGCGCCGCCCTGGGAGTCAAAATTTCAGCCGGGATGGGTTGCATCGCAAGCAACCATTTCCTTGGCTTTCGAGAGAAATTCCGGGAGTTGCAATTCGACAATCTTCTAACCGGCTGTTATTGCGACTACCTGTTCAAAGGGCTTGCCCTCAACCGGCGCGTCAACCGATGGACCACCCGCGAAAGTCTGGCCGATTTCGACTTCGCCTACTACTGTGGACATTTCACGGCCGGTACGGAGTTGGCCGCCGCGGTGCGCGGGCGTCTGGAGGAGGTCTTTCCCCAGGAGCTTCGCCGCTATGACAGCCAGCCAGCCGTCCTCGGCGTCGAGCAGCGGCGCATTTTCCCGCTTTGTTACGAGGAGGACAATGCCGAAAGAACCATCCCGCAGCGTGTGATGGGCTGGTATGTGCCGATCGCCGACAACAACCTGATGGAGATCGTCATGAAGATGTCTTGCCTGATGAAATTGAACCGGAGGCTGTTCGCGAGGATGGTGGAGAAAGTGTGCGGCCCACGGATTTCACGCATCCCGGACGCCAACACCGGGTCCCCGGTAAACTCCCCGCCGCTACTGGAGGCGCTGCACAGCCACTTGGGGAAAATCGAAGCGCTTTGCCGGAAAATCACGCCTACGAACGCCACCGCCGGATCCTGGCTCAACTGGAACCATTACGCGCGGCAAAGCCGCGTTGTTCAGGCGCTGTGGTCTTCTCCCAATTCCGATGCGCTGGAGGTTTTCCGTCTCGTGCTGGGCAAGGATGGATTCAAGCCGGAGATCGCCGCCTATTCGGGCAGGCGCATTTACCTCTTTTTGCAGCTTTTTACGCTGAAACTATGGTTTGACCAACGTTGCCACGGCATGCCAACTCCTTTTGAGTCCCCAACCAGCAAACGTGTGGGATGGCAGTGAAACGATTACTCAAATTACTGATCAGCCTTTTGTTGCGCGGATGGGATCTTGGCGGGGGATTGTTCCGCAAGCTGAGTGGGCGCGAGTCACCAGCCTCTTGTGTTGTATTATATTATCATGCCGTCGCCGATCAGCAACGAGGGGAATTCGCGAGGCAGATGGATCTCCTCCTGCGCCTGGCAAAGCCCATTTCCGCCAACCATCAAACGCCGTTGGCGTCAGGACAACGTTACGCTGCGGTAACGTTTGACGACGGATTCATCTCCGTTATCCAAAACGCTTTGCCCGAACTTCAAGATCGTAGTATTCCGGCCACGATATTTGTGCCAACCGGTTCGCTGGGCAGGAGCCCGCTCTGGATTACTGATCCGAGTTCGCCGAGCCGCAAGGAGACCGTGCTGTCGGCGGAGGAACTCAAGGGTTTGAGTGGGACGAATCTGCTCACAATCGGATCGCATTCGGTGAACCACCCCAATTTTTTGAAATCTGAACCCGCCCAGGCGCGGGCCGAATTGGTCGAATCCAAGTCAACTCTGGAGCAGATTCTGGGATCTGAAGTGGTGCTTTTCAGCTTCCCCCACGGCGCTTTCAACGAACCCCTGCTGCAGCAAGCCAAGGAGGCCGGATATCGGCGGGTGTTTACCATCGAGCCAACGCCTGCTTTTCGACGGACCAACGAGTTCGCCGTCGGACGTACGTTGGCGGATCCATCTGATTGGTTCCCGGAATTCAGGCTCAAACTGCTTGGCGCTTATCGCTGGCTCGCGCCGGTTTCGGCCTGGAAGGCCAGGCGCCTAAGGAATTAGCCGGGAATGCCAACATGCATGAACGCGACGAACTCGAATTACAACGCAGAGATTGACCAGGTCACTGAACCTGAGTGGTCGGAACTGCTGCCTCGTTTCGACGATGCCAGCGTGTATCAGTCGTGGTCATACGGAGCCGTCTGCTGGGGGGAAAGGCAGTTAAGCCATCTGGTTCTCAAACGGGAGGGCACGGTGGTGGCCATGGCCCAGATCAGGATTGTCCGGCTGCCGGTGTTGGGCAAGGGAATCGCCTACGTTCGGTGGGGACCGCTCTGGCAGCTGCACGGCGAACCTTTGGATGAAGAGGTGCTGCGTCAGGTTACCTCGGCTTTGAAGGCGGAGTATGTCGAACGCCGCCGGCTGTTGTTGCGCATTGTTCCCAATGTTTACACGGGGGATGCTGCCTCGGAGGCGTGGCAAAACAGCGCGAACAGCATTGGCTTCCGAAGCGACCCCGGCGTGCATGTTTATCGCACAATGCGCCTGGATCTGTCGCAATCGCTCGACGATCTCCGCAAAGGTTTGCACCAGCGCTGGCGAAACTACCTGAAGAACGCCGAGAAGAGCAATTATGTGATCATCGAGGGCGCCAACGTTGTGCTATACGACCAGTTCCTGGTGCTGTACCGTGAGATGATGGCGCGAAAGCAGTTCGACACCACCGTGGATGTCGAAGAGTTCCGACGATTACAGGAGGCGCTGCCGGATCACTTGAAGATGCGCATCTTCGTCTGCCAACAGGAGGGGCACGTGTTGAATGCGCTCGTCATCTCGGCTGCAGGCGATGGCGCCATTTACTTGTTGGCGGCGACCGGCGACCAAGGACTCAAGGGGCGAGGGGCCCATTTGCTCCAGTGGCGGGCGATCCAATGGCTGAAGGAGCGCGGCTGCCGTTGGTATGATGTCGGCGGCATCAACCCGGACAAAAACCCCGGCGTGTACCAGTTCAAGACCGGGCTGGGCGGACAGGAAGTCCAACAGGCCGGCGGGTACCAATTGAGTGGCGATTGGGTGAACACGCTGCTTGTGTCTTGTGGCGAACGCCTCCGTTCTCTGCTCCGGGCTTCAAAGTTGCGCCCGTCGCGTGTCCAGATGCCTTCTGTCTCTTAACAGTTTGCTGAAAAACTCCCAAAAAGTTTGAATACTGGCGAGGTAAAAAGGTCAGAGAAACATGCGTGGAAAACCTCAAGCTCAACCGGAGTTTCTGACGACGATCAACTTGAACCAGCGGGTGCCC
>Ga0265323_10000686_pt1 | contig 18428 bp, 16 predicted proteins | sample 41225metaG_FD_193580 | JGI IMG/M metagenome (GOLD analysis project Ga0265323, IMG submission 193580) | Rhizosphere microbial communities from Carex aquatilis grown in University of Washington, Seatle, WA, United States - 4-12-25 metaG | ecosystem: Host-associated > Plants > Roots > Rhizosphere...
CGTTTATGTCTATGCGCGACTGTTCCTTGCGACATTCCCGCTGGACCAGTTCTGGCATACGGCAGTGCCGATCCTGGCAGCGGTGAGCGCCCTGGTCTCCGCAGGCGCGGCGCTGGTGGAAACGGACCTCAAAAGACTGATTGCGTACTCTACGGTGAGCCAGATCGGATTCATCTTCTTCGGCCTGGCCGTGGGCAGCCCCATGGCCGCAGCCGGCGGTTTGCTGTATATCCTGATGCACGGCATTGCCAAAGCCGGGCTCTTCCTCTGCGCCGGGATTGTTGAGCAGAACACCAAGATGAAGGATATCACCAAGCTCGGCGGCCTCATCACGACCATGCCGATCACGGCAGTATCATTTCTGCTTTGCGCGTTTTCCGTCATGGGGATCCCGCCGTTCGGCGGGTTTTTCAGCAAATATATGGTCCTGGCCGGCGGTATTTATGGCGGCCAGCTGTGGATCACACTGGTCATGCTGCTGGGCGCGTTCCTGACGATCATTTACCTTTTCCGGGCCTTCAACCTGGTGTTCCTGGGTGAGGCGAAGATACGGGGAGCGGAGGGATCGCGGGGCATGGTCATGAGCGTGGCACTCTTGGCGCTCTTGTCCATTCTGGGGGGCGTTTTCATTAATTATCCAGCGGCGTTCGTCCAAAGCATTGTGAGCAATTTGCCGGGGATTGTCAGATGACGGATAAGATCATACTGTTGCCCATTCTCATTCCTTTGCTGGCCGGAATACTGACCTTCTTTGTTCCCAAGAAATTGCGCATGGTCACGGAGACCATGGCCATATTGGCGACGCTGGCAACTCTGTTTATCACGCTCAGCCTGTTCCAGAGCAACCTCACCCTGTCTTTGCCGTGGGCTGGTTTCGGGTTTGAGTTCCTGCTCAGGCTTTATCACTTCAGTGCCTTCATGAGCGTTGCGATCGCAGGATTTGGTTTTTTGGTGGTCCTGTATTCCGTGCGCTTCATGAGGGACCGGCAATACCTCAATCAGTTTTATGCCTATTTCCTGCTGACCCTGGCTTTTTCCAGCGGTGCGGTCCTCGCGAACAATTTGCTCTTGTTGCTTTTCTTCTGGGAAGGCCTGTTGGGCGCCTTGTTCGGCCTGATCTTCATCGGCCATCAACAAGCGTTCAAGACCGCGACCAAGGCCTTCATTATCGTCGGGATCACGGACCTGTGCATGATGGCCGGGATCGCGCTCACCGGGCACCTGGCCGGCACCATGACGCTTTCCAGCATCAACCTGCCCTTGACCGGGCTGGGGGCCTTTGCCTACATTCTTCTTATGATCGGCGCGATCTCCAAGGCCGGGGCCATGCCGTTCCACAGCTGGATCCCGGACGCGGCCGTGGACGCTCCTTTGCCGTTCATGGCGCTCGTCCCCGCGGCCCTCGAGAAACTCCTGGGTATTTATTTTCTCGCCCGGATCTCCCTGGACCTATTCCAGTTGACCCCGGGGTCCTGGGTCAGCGTTGTGCTCATGGTGATCGGCGCGGTCACGATCCTCCTGGCGGTCATGATGGCCCTGATCCAAAAAGATTATAAAAGGCTTTTGTCCTACCATGCGATCAGCCAGGTGGGCTACATGATCCTGGGCATCGGGACCGCAATCCCGGTCGGGATAGTGGGCGGGCTCTTTCACATGATCAACCACGCATTATATAAAAGTTGCCTATTCCTGACTGGCGGTTCGGTGGAAAAACAGGCCGGGACAACTGACCTGGCGAAGCTCGGCGGGATCGGCCTCAAGATGCCGGTGACGTTCGTCTGCTTTATCATCACGGCCTGCGCCATCTCCGGTGTGCCGCCGTTGAACGGGTTTTTCTCCAAGGAATTGGTCTATGACGGCGCCCTCGAGCGCGGCTGGATCTTTTATGCTGCGGCACTGGCCGGGTCCTTTTTCACGGCCGCGTCGTTCCTGAAGTTGGGACATGCCGCCTTCCTGGGAAAGGCCGGCGAGGGCACCACAAATGTCAAGGAAGCGCCCTGGCCCATGCTGGTGCCCATGATCACGATCGCGTCCTTGTGCGTGCTTTTCGGCGTGTGCAATTTTCTGCCGATCAATCATTTGATCCAGCCGATCCTGGGCGAAGCCCGGCTGGAAGGGCACCATTTTGCAGGCTTTCCGACCAATCCGTTCTTGGTGGTCATGACCGTTGTGGTCATTACAGGAGCGTTCCTGAACCACTGGCTTGGGGTGAAGGCCAAGGGCAGTGCTCTTAAGGCCGTTGACCACATCCATCATGCGCCGATACTCGCCGGGATCTATGATAAGGCGGAAAAAAGATTTTTTGATCCGTATGATATCGGTTTGCGTTTGGTCGACTGGATCGCCAGGATCTTCAATTGGTGCGACCGGGCGATCGACTGGCTGTATGACGTCTTCACCGTGCGAGTGGCGTTGACCTTCACAGAGATCATCAAGAGCGCGCATAATGGCAATTATTCCCGTTATCTGGCCTGGTCGCTTTTGGGCATGTTCCTGATCGTGGCGTTCTTGATGTCTTCGATCTAGTTTGAGGTTTGAAATGTATTCATTGCTCATCTTGGTACCGTTTTTTATTGTGCTCGTCCTCAACCTGCCGTTCAAGGTCATGACGAGGAAAGTGGCTTTTTGGGCCTGCGCCTTGTTCAGCGCGCTGCAGGTGAGCGCGGTCTTGGCGCTGCAGGGCGTTTTCTGGGGCAACCACTCCGAAATATTCGCCGGGTTCCTACGGTTCAATTTTTGGATCGATAACCTTACCAGCATCATGCTGATTTGCGGCGGCCTCGTGGTCTTCATCGTGGCTTTGGTGGAGAAATACCTTTCCCGCGACGAGGAACAGACTTTCCGCTTCCTGAACGTCCTGCTCTTGGTCTTGGCCGGGATGAACGGAACGGTCCTGGTCCGTGATCTATTCTCGCTTTATGTTTATCTGGAGATCGCGGCGGTGAGCTCGTTCATCCTGATAGGTCTTAATAAAGAGAAGGATGCCTGCGAGGCGGCCTTCAAATACATTATTCTTTCCGTTGTGGCCACGGTTCTGATGTTGTCTGCGATCGCCATCTTCCTCATGATCGCAGGGGACACGAGTTTCGCTGGCGTCAGCCAGGCCTTGAGCGCGTCGCCCGACAAGCTCCTGATCGCCATGGCTGTAGGTATTTTTCTCTGCGCGGCCTTCATCAAATCCGGCGTGATGCCGTTCCACGGCTGGCTTCCGGACGCGTACTCCGCTTCGCCGGCGCCGGTGTCCGTACTGCTGGCTGGGATCGTCACGAAGACGGTCGGTGTTTATCTTTTGATCAGGCTTGTTTATACCGTCGTTGGTTTCAGTCCCGCGATCGTCCAGATCCTGCTGTGGGTGGGGACCGTTTCGGTCGTTTTGGGAGCGCTGGCGGCCCTGGATCAGAAGGATCTTAAAAGGATGCTGGCGTATTCAAGTATCAGCCAGATCGGGTATATTGTTCTTGGATTAGCGACCGGTACCGCGCTGGGTCTGGCCGGGGCGCTGTTCCATATTTTTAACCACACGATCTTTAAATCGCTTTTGTTCGTGAATTCGGCAGCGGTCGAGTCCGCGACCGGGACGAGACAGCTGGACAAGCTTTCAGGCCTGGCTCAAAAGATGCCCTTGACCGGGACGACCTCGGTCCTGGCGAGCCTGTCCTGCGCCGGCATTCCGCCGTTGTCAGGTTTCTGGAGCAAATTGATCATTATCGTGGCGCTCTGGAAAGCCGGGTTGTTCGGTTGCGCGTTCGTGGCCGCATTCGCGAGCGTTCTGACACTGGCTTATTTTCTCACGATGCAGCGCATGGCTTTCTTCGGGAAATTGCGTTCTGATCTAGAACAGGTGAAGGAAGTCGGGTTCGGTCTGGCCCTGCCGATGATCATTTTGGCGCTCGTCACGGTGGCCGCCGGGTTGTGCTTTCCCTGGATCTTGCACCGGTTCACGTTGCCACTCGGCATGATGGCTGGAGGATAAGGTGGATCTTAATTTAGCACTTCTATTGGCATTACTAGCAGCCGCTTTGTGGACCGTGATGACACGGAGCCTTTTGCGCTCCGCCATCTTCCTGGCACTGACCAGCATCATTTTGACCGTGCTCATGTTCCGGCTCAATTCGCCGCTGGCCGCGGTCTTTGAACTGTCCGTCTGCGCGGGGCTTATCTCGGTCCTCTTCGTGAGCACCATCAGCCTCGCCGAGCCCCAGTCTCAAAAGGACGTGATCCAGCACATGAAAGAGCGGATGGCCCGTTTCTGGTTTCTGCCGGTCCTTCTCATTGTGCTGGCCGTTGTCCTGTGCCTGAAGACGGTCCGGCCCGCCGTGCATTTGCCGACACCGGAGAACGCCCAGGATGTCCGCATCGTCCTGTGGCAGTTGCGGCCGGTCGATATCTTGGGCCAGATCATCATCCTGTTAACGGGCGCATTCGGTGTGGTGATCTTCTTCAAGGAGAAAGTCAAGAAATGAACATGGATGTGATGCAACTTTTCTGGATCACCGGATTGTTTGTTCTCCTTTTGGGGGTGGTGGGCGCCTACTGCGTGCTTATGACCCGCAATCTGGTCCGGGCACTGATCGGGCTTGAGATCCTGGTCAAGGCCGTAACCCTGCTTCTGGTCGTGGCCGGGTATGTCTCAGGCCATGAGGCTTTGGCCCAGAGCCTGGTGATCACCTTGATCGTGATCGAGGTCGTGGTGATGACCGTCGCGGTGGGAGTCGTTTTCGGTATCCGCGGGAACACGGGTTCCCTGGATACTCGGCATATAAGGAACTTAAAAGGTTAAGATTATGGCACATTGGATGTTCTGGCCGCCAGTTTTGTTCGTCGTTGTTTTCGTGGCACTTTGGGCCATGGCCAAGCTGCTTTCCGGCATGGCTTTCCGGGGCGCGAAACGCACTGCCGGCGGCGGCGAGGCCTATGCCTGCGGCGAAGATAATTATGATCATCTGGCCCAGCCGGACTACAGCAAGTTTTTCCCCTTTGCGTTCTTCTTTACGCTGGCGCATGTGGCAACACTGATCATGACGACGGTGCCGAACGGCTCGTTCGGAACGGCCGGCACGTTCGGACCTTTTGTCCTGGCCGCGGTCTATGTTTTGGGAGTCGCGATCGGGCTGTATATTTTGTTCAGGAGGTAGGGATCAATGAACTGGCTCAAGAAGATCATCACATGGTCGCGGATGAAGTCGCCGTGGATCATTCATTTTAATACCGGTGCCTGCAACGCCTGCGATATCGAGATCATCGCGTCCTTAACGCCGCGTTATGATATCGAGCGTTTCGGGGTGCTCCTTAAGGGGACTCCCCGGCACGCGGATGTGCTGGTCTGCTCCGGCCCTGTGACCCGGCAGATCAAGGACCGGCTGGTCAGGATCTACGATCAGATGGCCGAGCCGAAATTCGTGGTCGCGGTCGGCACCTGTGCTTGCTCCGGCGGGGTTTTTCAGGGCTGTTACAACGTCCTGGGCGGCATTGACAAGGCGATCCCGGTCTCGGCTTATATCCCGGGGTGCGCGGCTGGTCCCAAGGCGATCATGGACGGCGTGGTGAAACTCCTGTCGAGCCTGGAAGAAAAGAAAGTCACGGCAGCGGATGTCATCATAGAGAAAAAAGAACTTCCGGCTGTGGCACCGGTGCCCCCGCCAGTTGCTGGCCCGGGGCCAGCGCAAGAGGAGAAGGCCTGATGTCCCAGGAAGAGAATATCAAGCAGGAGCTGATCACGAAATTCGGCATTCCGGAAGCGAACTTCCGATTGCCACGTGAGCGGCGGATCTTCGTCGAGGTAGGCCAAGAGATTTTCCCAGCGGTCTTTGATTATGCTGTCCGGCAGCTGAAATTCTGTCATTTGTGCACCATGACCGGTCTGGATGACGGGGACAAGCTGAGCGTCATTTATCATCTTGCCCAAGACCGGAGCATCATGATCAATATCAAAACGAGCGTTCCCAAAGATAATCCAAAGCTGATGTCCGTGACCTCCTACTTCTCGAGCGCAGATGCCTATGAAAGGGAGTTGGCCGACCTTTTGGGTTTTAAGGTCGAGGGACTGCCGCCGGGGAATCGTTATCCGCTGACGGATGACTGGCCCCGTGACCAGTTCCCGCTCCGTAAGGACTGGAAGACGCCAGCGACGAAAGTTTAGGAGGAAAAATTATGCCAAATTCCCGAAAATTCAAAATACCGATCGGTCCCCAGCATCCGGCTTTAAAAGAGCCGGAGGGTTTCAGCATCGCCTTATTAGGCGAAAAGATCCTGGGGCTGGATATCCGGCTGGGCTACAACCACCGCGGCGTTGAGAAGGCCTGTGAAGAGAGAAGCTATATCCAGGCTATGTACCTGGTCGAGCGGGTCTGCGGGATCTGTTCCCACGCCCACTCCACATGTTTCATCCAGGCGGTCGAGGAGATCGGTGCGATCCAGGTGCCGAAGCGGGCGCAATATATCCGCACGATCATTGCCGAGCTCGAACGCATCCACAGCCATCTGCTCTGGCTAGGTGTTGCCGGCCACGAGATCGGCTTCGATACGCTTTTGATGTACACCTGGCGCGACCGCGAGGTCGTGATGGACCTGTTGGCGCTTATCAGCGGCAACCGCGTGAATTACGGCATGAACACCTTCGGCGGCGTGAGGAGGGATATCACCCCCGGTCATGTGGCCGAGATCCTGAAGGGAATGGACATCCTGGAAGAACGGACGAAATATTATGTGGAAGTCGCGACCCAGGAATCCACGATCATCAAGCGGTTGTCCGGGGTCGGCGTCCTGACGTTAAAGGACGCCCTGGCTTTGGACGCTGTCGGCCCGACGTCCCGCGCCTCGGGTGTCGATCGCGATGTCCGCCGGGACGACCCTTATGCGGCCTATTCGGAAGTGAAATTTGATGTGATCACGGACGATCACTGCGACGTCTATGGGCGCGTCATCGTGCGGGTCAAGGAGCTTATGGAGGCCTACAAGATCGTCCGTCAATGTTGTCAGCAGATGCCGGAAGGCCCTTTGACCGTCAAGGTCCCGCGCAAGATCCCCGCCGGGGAGGCCATCAGCCGTTACGAGGCGCCGCGCGGCGAGGACGTGCATTATGTCAAGTCTAATGGCGGCGAAAAGCCGGAGCGCGTCAAGATCCGCGCCCCTACGCTCGCCAATGTTCAGGCCGTGAAGTGCATGCTCAAGGACGGACAATTGGCGGACATGCCCATCGTGGTTGCGGCCATTGACCCGTGCTTCTCCTGCACGGACCGCCTCATCTCCATTGCGGAACCCCGCAAAGACAAACGGGTCATGCGTTGGGACGAGTTGCGTGATCACGGTATCGCCTGGCACCGGGCCCGGGGCATAGACATGGACGGGCTTAATCTTAAATTCAGGAAGATGTTGGAAAGGGTTTAATGGTCGCAGCATTGTTTGCCATTCTGATTTTTCCCGGGCTTTTGTTCCTTTTGACGTCCGGCTTGGTCTTTGAGTTCATTGACCGCAAGACCTACGCCCGGCTGCAGAACCGCGTCGGGCCGCCCTGGTTCCAGCCGCTGGCGGACATCATTAAGCTTTTGGCCAAGGCGGATGTGATCCCGTCAGCCGCGAATCCGAAGATGTTCGGTTTGGCTCCGCTCTTTGCTTTCACGGCGGCCGCGACCGCGTTCTTTTATATTCCGCTCTGGAAAGGCCAGTCCCTTTTCGCCTTCGAAGGTGACATCATCATGGTCCTGTACCTCTTGACCATCCCGACCCTGGCGTTCTTTATCGGCGGGTGGTACTCGACGTCATTGTTCGCGCGCCTGGGTTCGGTCCGGGCCGTGACCCAGCTGTTCGCCTACGAAGTGCCGCTTTTTATGAGCATCCTGGCGGCCGCGCTCCTGGCGGATTCTTGGTCTCTGGAAAAGATCGCGCTTTTTTACGCCCATCATCCTTTGTACTGTCTGTTCAACGTGGTGGGATTCATGGTCGCCATGGTCGCCATGCTGGGCAAGCTTGAGAAGGTGCCCTTTGATATCCCGGAGGCCGAGACCGAGATCGTGGCCGGGGCCTTTACGGAATACAGCGGCCGGCTCCTGGCGTTACTGCGGTTGACCGTCGACACCGAAATGGTGGTCTGTGCGGCGTTATTGGTAGCGGTCTTTTTCCCGTTCGGGCTGACGTTACCGCCCGTCCTGGGATTTATCGTCTTTTTAGCGGAGTTACTGATCGAGGTCCTCGCGCTTTCGCTGTTACGGACGGTCGTCGCGCGTTTGCGTATCGACCAGATGGTCGAGTTCTGTTGGAAATGGCTGGTCCCGATGTCCTTGTTCCAGCTTGTGTTGAATCTGGTCCTGAAAGGTATGTTGACATAATGCGCCCCGGTAAAATGGCCAAAGAAGTGCTGCGCAATAGTTATAAGAAGCCCGCGACCAACTTGTATCCGGCTGAAGCCTTGGACATGCCGTTCAATTTCAGAGGCAAGCTGAACTTCATACAGGAAAAGTGCATTGGCTGCAAGCTCTGCATGCGGGACTGCCCGAGTGGCGCGATCGTGATCAATAAGGTCGCCGACAAGAAGTTCCAGGCGGTCATTGATTTCAGCAAATGCGTGTACTGTGCCCAATGTGTTGAAGTGTGCCCCAAGAAAGCGCTGGAAACCACGCGTGATGTCGAGCTCGCGCAGTTGGATATCAAGAAGCTAAAGGTGGTTTTTGGTGACGACAAGCCCAACGCCCCGTCGAATGCCGCTGCGCCGAGCACTCCTCCGGTGGCTTGACCCCGCGCAAAGGGTCGCCGTGCTGGGGATCGGCTCGGACCTGCGCGGTGATGATGCCGCTGGGGTCCTCGTGGCCCAGGCGCTTCAAGAACGGCGCGTGGGGAAGAAGCTGGAAAAGAAGTGCAAGATCTTCATCGGCGGCACCGCACCGGAAAATCTTACCGGCGAAATAAAGAAATTCCAACCCACTCATCTCCTGATCCTTGATGCGGCCGATGTCGGCCTCAAAAAGGGTGCGGTCCACGTTATCGATCCAAAAGAAATCAGCGGAATGTCCGCAAGCACGCACAAATTGCCCATGAAAGTATTCGTGGATTATTTGACCCATTTTACCGGTTGTGAAACGCTGATCATCGGGATCCAACCCGGCAGCTTGGAATTCAATACCCCGCCTTCCCAAGCGGTCAAAAAGTCGGTACAATACGTTTCGGATACGATCGCGAAGGTCCTTTTCAAAAAGCCCTAAGAGGTCCCAGCCCCCATGTCGCCAGTGATCCCGTGGCTCATCTTTGCCATTGCCGTTATCGTCATGCTCGTCGCTGATTTCCGCCTCTTTAGCGGCAAGGAACGCGAGAGTGCGGTCGGGGTCAAAGAGGCCCTGCTTTGGAGCCTGTTCTGGATCGCCCTGGCGCTCATTTTTAACGCCGGGGTCTTCCTTTTCGGCACACACGAGCGCGGCGTCAATTTCCTGACCGGGTATCTCATTGAACGGGCGCTCAGCATGGACAATATCTTCGTGTTCCTGCTGATCTTCAATTATTTTCGAGTGCCGGGTCCCTTCCATCAGGCGGTCCTTTTCTGGGGCATCCTCTTCGCCCTGGTCCTGCGGGTGATCTTTATTGCCGTGGGCGTTGTGCTCATCAACGCTTTTCATTGGTTGGTCTTTGTCCTGGGGTTGTTCCTGGTTTTTGTGGGGATCCGGATGCTCTTCGCCGGGAACAAGGAGAAGGACCTTTCGAAAAACCAGGTCCTCTTGTTCATACGGAAGGCGGTTCCTCTCACCAAGGATTATTACAAGAAGAAATTTTTTGTCCGGGAAGCGGTCGGACTCAAGGCCACGCCGCTTTTTGTCGTCTTTCTCATGGTCGCGGTCATGGACATCATCTTTGCGGTGGATTCAATTCCGGCCATTCTGGCGGTCACGACCGACCCGTTCGTGGTCTTTACCTCGAACATCTTCGCGATCCTGGGCCTCCGGGCACTCTATTCCGCCATCGCGGCACTGGCGAACATCTTTCATTACCTGAACGTTGGACTCTCCTTTATCCTGGTTTTTATCGGTTTCAAGATGCTCTTTTCGGATGTGGTTCATATCCCGGTTGTCTGGACCCTGGGGGTTGTGGCCTTGGCCCTGGTAGCGTCGGTGCTGGCATCGGTCTATCTGTCCAAGCCTCAGAAAAGCGCGTAATTTATCAATATCGCATACAGGAAATGGGGAGCGTGTTAAGATATTTTCAAATTAGGAACTATGATGGATCCCTTGCGTAAAACCCTATTTCCGCTGTTATTCGTGTCGCTGCTGACGGTCCCTTTGTCCGGTTGCGTTTACCTGGCCATCGGCGCGGTCGGGGTGGTCGGCGGCTATGTCGTGAGCCCGGATACCGTCCAGGGCCAGGTCGCCCGATCCCGGGACGAGGCTTGGGATTCGGCCAAGGAGATCATCGGGATCATGGGCCAGGTCATCCAGGAAAACCAGCCAGGTAGCGAACTGATCGCCATGATCAGCGGCACCAAGGTCACTGTGACGCTCGTGGCGGTCAATGTCTCGACAACCAAACTCTCCGTGAAGGCCCGCAAGTCCTTCATGCCGAAGATCGACGTCGCTCAGGACGTGTACACGAAGATCGTCAACAATATGCAAAAATGATCCCGTATCGTCCCTCCAGCGGATAACCAGGGCACGGGATTGCAGACCCAACTTTACTGGCCATAAGGCCATTTCTTATAAACTGTCATTAGGTATGTATTAGGAGGAGAAATATGAAACTGTTAAAGAAGATATTTTCCATTGGAACACTGGCCGTGACCGCGGTCACGTTTGGCACTTCTCTGGCTCACGCCAGCGAGGCGGATTTGATCGTTCCCAATCTCGCTTCCGGGATGTTCATGGGGATCGATGGCCGCACACTTTTGATCTGGGGTATCGGCATTTGCATCCTGGGCTTTGTGTTCGGGATCGTGCAGTTCACCAAGATCATGAACATGCCGGTCCACAAGTCGATGAAGGACATTTCGGAATTGATCTTTCAGACCTGCAAGACCTATCTTATCACCCAGGGCAAGTTCCTTCTGGTCCTCGAGCTTATCGTGGGCATCGTCATGGTGGGCTATTTCGGCGGGCTGCGCCATTTGGAAGCCAGCAAGGTCATCATGATCTTGATCTGTTCCTTGATCGGTATCGGCGGTAGTTACGGTGTCGCCTGGTTCGGCATGCGGATCAATACTATGGCTAACTCGCGTTCAGCATTCGCCGCTCTCACGGGCTTTCCGTACCCGGTCTATTCCATCCCGCTCCAGGCCGGCATGTCGATCGGCATGCTGCTGGTCTCGGCTGAGCTTTTGGTCATGCTCTGCATTCTGCTCTTCATTGACCCGTCCTATGCGGGGCCCTGCTTCATTGGTTTCGCCATCGGCGAATCTTTGGGCGCATCGGTGCTCCGTATCGCGGGCGGCATCTTCACCAAGATCGCGGACATTGGTTCGGACCTCATGAAGATCGTCTTTAACGTCAAGGAAGACGATGCGCGCAATCCGGGCGTCATCGCGGACTGCACGGGCGATAATGCGGGCGATTCGGTCGGCCCTACGGCGGACGGTTTTGAGACCTACGGCGTCACGGGTGTGGCTCTGATAAGCTTTATTCTCCTTGCTGTTAATGAGAAGGTTCTCGGTCCCAATTACCAGGCTGTTCAGGTTCAGCTTTTGGTCTGGATCTTTGTCATGCGCCTCCTAATGATCATCGCCAGCGCGGTTTCCTACTTCATTAATGAGGCCATTGCCAAGGCAAAGTATGAGAAGGTTTCCAAAATGAACTTCGAGGTTCCGCTCACGAGCCTGGTGTGGATCACATCTTTCATTTCGGTTGCGATGACTTTCGCAGCGTCGTATCTCCTGATTCCGACCCTAGGAGACGGCACTTTGTGGTGGAAGTTGGCTACGATCATCACCTGCGGCACCATGGCGGGCGCGATCATCCCGGAGATCGTGAAGATCTTCACGTCCACGGAATCGGCCTTTGTCCAGAATATCGTCCAGTCGTCCCGGCAGGGCGGCGCTTCCTTGAATATCCTCTCCGGTTTCACGACGGGCTGCTTCAGCGCGTACTGGATGGGATTTTGCATCATCTTCCTGATGGCGATCGCCTATGGCGTTTCTACGCTCGGCCTGGGATCGATCATGCTGGCCCCGGCTATTTTCTCCTTCGGGCTGGTAGCTTTCGGGTTCCTGGGCATGGGCCCGGTCACGATCGCGGTCGACTCTTACGGCCCGGTCGCGGACAACGCGCAGTCGATCTATGAGCTCTCCCTGATCGAGCAGATTCCGAACGTTAAGGAAGAAGTGAAAAAAGAGTTCGGATTCACGCCGGACTTTGAAAAAGCCAAGCACAACCTGGAATCTAATGACGGGGCGGGGAACACCTTCAAGGCGACCTCGAAGCCGGTTTTGATCGGCACCGCGGTCGTGGGTGCCACGACCATGATCTTTTCGATCATCGTCATCCTGACCCAGGGCTTGACCACGGGGATCGACAAGCTGTCGATCCTGCATCCGCCATTCTTGCTGGGCCTCGTGACGGGTGGTGCGGTGATCTACTGGTTCACGGGCGCATCCACCATGGCGGTCACCTCCGGCGCCTATCACGCCGTTGAGTTCATCAAGAAGAACATGAAGCTCGAGGGTGCCTCCAAGGCCTCGACCGAGGATTCCAAGAAGGTCGTTGAGATCTGCACCAAGTACGCGCAGAAGGGCATGATCAACCTCTTCATGGCGATCTTCTTCGGGACGCTCGCTTTTGCCTGCGTTGACCCGTATTATTTCATCGGGTACCTGATCTCCATCGCGTTCTTCGGTCTTTACCAGGCGGTCTTCATGGCCAATGCCGGCGGCGCCTGGGACAATGCGAAGAAAGTGGTCGAGGTCGATCTCCGGGAAAAGGGAACAGACCTCCACGCGGCTTCCATCGTCGGGGATACGGTCGGGGATCCATTCAAGGACACCTCATCGGTGGCCATGAACCCGATCATCAAGTTCACGACCCTCTTCGGCCTTTTGGCCATCGAGATCGCGATCACGCTGCCGCGCGAGATGAATACCATCCTCGCGGTCGCATTCTATGCGGTGTCCGTCTTCTTCGTTATCAAGTCGTTTAACGACATGCGCATTAATCCGGAAGTGGTGGTGAAGAAGTGATGGTATTGTTATCGTTGGATGCTTGACGAGAAAGGCCCTGCAATATTTGCAGGGCCTTTTTTTGTAAGAAGGGCTGCCGTCACCCCCTTCTTTTTGCTAGAATTCATATTGTTAGGAGTTCATTTTACGCAGGGGAGGGCCATGCGGAAAGTCTTTAAGGGCTACGGTTCACTGATCGTTCTCGTTTCCGGCATCAGCATCGGCGCGGTGCTGGGCCTGGTCCTCAAGGAACGCGCGGCAGCCCTCAAGCCTCTCGGTGATATTTTCCTCAATCTCCTTTTCACCGCCGTTGTGCCGCTGGTTTTTTTCTCCATTTCTTCCGCTATCGCTTCCATGACCGATGTCCGACGTTTCGCCCGGATCATGGGGTGGATGATGTTCTTCTTTGTCCTGACCGGGTTCATTGCCTCCGGGATCATGATTATCATGGTCAAGTTGTTCCCGCCTTTCAGTGGCCTCTCCTGGGCGCTGCCGGGAGCCAGTGCTCCGCCGGCCATGAACACGGCGGATGCGATCGTGAAGGCGCTCACCACCGCCGACTTTTCGGACATCCTTTCCAAAAAGAACATGCTGCCCTTGATCATTTTTGCGATGCTGACCGGGGTCGGGACGGTGCGCTGCGGGGAAAAGGGCCGTGCGTTCGCCCAGTTCCTCCAGGGAGGGAACGAGGTCATGTCGCAGGTGATCGGGATCATCATGCTTTACGCCCCCGTCGGGCTTGGCGCGTACTTTGCCTATTTGATTGGCGCCTTCGGCCCCAGCCTGTTCGGCGCCTATGGCCGGGTCGTGCAATTGTACTATCCGGTGGCCTTCGCGTATTTCGGCCTCTTTTTTTCGATCTATGTCTTTTGGGCGGGAGGGTTGGCGGGCGTCAAGATGTTCTGGCAACAGATCCCGCAGACCGCGCTCACCGCGCTCGCGACCGGCAGCAGTGTGGCGACCATCCCGGTGAATCTTGAGGCCGCGGAGCGCAGCAACGTGCCGCAGGACATCCGGGAGGTGGTCATTCCTGTCGGTGCCACGATCCACATGGAAGGCTCATGCTTGGCCGCCATCGTCAAGATCGCGTTTCTGTTCGGGCTTTTTCACATGCCGTTCACAGGCCTGTCGGTGTGGCTGACCGCGGCGGTGGTCGCGGTCCTGTGCGGGACCGTGATCAGCGGGATCCCATCCGGCGGCATGCTGGGGGAACTCCTCATCATCACGCTGTACGGTTTCCCGATAGCGGCCCTGCCCCTGATTACCATGATCGGCACCATTGTTGACCCGCCGGCCACCATGCTGAACTCGGTCGGCGATAACGTGACCAGCATGATGGTCACACGCAAACTGAACGGACCGAAATGGATGAAAAAATGAGAAAAGCGCTTCTTATTTTCGCCGTATTATTTTTGACGTCCTGTGCAGGGCTGGGCCGGTATGTCGTTTCTCCGTCGGAAAAACATGTCCCTTCCGGGACAAGCCAGCTCGTTTCGGTCTCGCCAACGCGTCCGGGACGCCCCGCGGTCATGACCGTTTGGGAGCGTTCGACCAAAGGCTGGCGCCGGGTGTTCGGCCCCTGGCCAGCAGCGGTGGGGCGCAATGGTTTTGCCCCGGCAGGAGAGAAGATCGAGGGGGATGGCCGGACCCCGACCGGACTTTTTGATCTAGGCGTGGCCTTTGGCCGCGAAGAGAACCTCAAGACCGGCCTGGCCTATCGGCAGCTGACCCCGGATGATTTTTGGATCGATGATATCGCCTCTCCGCGCTATAACCACTGGGCCCAAGGGATCCCGCATGATGCCACATCCTACGAGACCATGTTACGGCCAGACGGGTTGTACGATCTGGGGGCGGTCATCCGTTACAATATGGACCCCGTGGTGTCTGGGCAGGGGAGCGCCATTTTTCTCCATATCTGGCATAACGGCGGAAGAAAACCGACTGCGGGATGCGTAGCCCTGGACCGCGAGCGGCTGAGGACGTTATTGGGCTGGCTGGATGCGAACAAGCATCCGGCGGTCTGGCTCGATCCCAAACATTAAATTCCAAGCCCGAAAACGATATTGACAAGCGAGGCTCTTTGGATAGAATAAAAGCCTCTTAACGGGAGTTTTACGCCGAGATAGCTCAGTCGGTAGAGCGAAGGACTGAAAATCCTTGCGTCCCCGGTTCAATTCCGGGTCTCGGCATATTTGACCCAAATCGGCCATGGCCCAAAGCCATGGCCGATTCTTTTTGTAGGCAAATGATCCGGTATTCCGATGCAAAATGGTTGTGGGACTGCAAGAATGTTTATTAAACTCATCTTTTACTCGACGAGAAGGTAACGTTTTCTTGAAATTCCCCGATCGGGTGGTTTTGATACTTTTTACAGTATATATTTATAAATGGCGGCAGCTTGGGCTCCAATGTTCCATATATAAGGTAGGTCAGGGGAAGCCTAAATGAGAAAAATAACATCATATTTCGTGCTAATAAGCTTTATTTTGAGCTGTATCTTGCCGTCTCAAGGCTTTGCCCAGACGCTCAACGCTGTCGGGCTCATGCCTCAACCCGGCACACCGGTGGCCCTGACGCAGGCATTCACACCAGCGCATTTGCGCGGCATGGTCATCTATCCGAACGACCCGTTCAAGTTCGATTTTATCGTGTTTCGCGGTGATGAAAAACTGACCGATGACCAGAAGCAGAACGAGTATCCAAAGCTCATTAAATATTTCTTGGCGGCATTGGCCATACCGGATGAGGACCAGTGGGTCAACCTGTCGCCGTATGAAAATGACCGCATCATCCCTGACAATTACGGGCTGACGGAAATGGGACGCGATGTCCTGGCCCAGGATTACATGTTGAAGCAGATCTCCGCATCGCTGACAAACCCTGACACCGATCTCGGCCGGAAATTCTGGGACGCGGTCTACGAAATGGCGTATCAGAAGTTCGGTACGACCGAGATTCCGACCGACACGTTCAATAAAGTCTGGATCGTCCCGGACAAAGCCGTCATTTTTGAGAAAGGCGACACGGTCGTTGTACTGGAGCATCATCTGAAGGTCATGCTGGAGAGCGATTACCGGGCCATGAAGGAGAACGGCGCCGGCGCCGACACATCGGCGGGTGAAAGCGAAGTCGTCAAACTCTCCAAAACAGTGATGCGTGAGGTCATTATTCCGGCCATTGAGAAAGAGGTCAATGAGGGCAAGAATTTTGCGCCGCTTAGGCAGATCCACAACAGCATGCTTCTGGCCGCGTGGTACAAACGCGCACTCAAGGAATCGATCCTGAATAAGGTATACGGCGACCGGGCCAAGGTCAAAGGTATTGACCAGGACCCGCAAGCCAATCAGGAAATTTATAATCAGTATGTCGTCGCATTCAAGAAGGGCGTCTTCAACATGATCAAGGAAGACGTGGACCGGTTCTCCCAAGAAGTCATCCCGCGCAAGTATTTCTCAGGCGGAGACTTGGCGATGGGCCTGGCGATTGTGCAGAACCCAGCCATCTTACAGCATGCGCCGGATTCGCTAGAGACTAATAGTGCGGCGGCGGAGGTGGCCCAGAATTCCGACCGCGTCACCGCCGCTTTAACAACCCGCGAAACCGCGGCAAATCCCGTCACCGTTCCGGGCCTTAACCCCGTGGCAATGGCAGCGAAGGTAGAAAGCGCGCCGCATATCGTTGTCCGCGGCGGAAGCGTAGCGTTAGAAGATATTGATTACGAGTCGCTTCTTAAACAGCAAGAAAAATTATTCAGTCAAAACGACTTTGAAAGCGCAGTGCTGAGGGATTTAGCCGATGCAGCCAGAAGTTATTATATGCAGGATGGTCCGGATGGAGAACGCGTTTGGAAAAAGTCGGAGAACAATTCCAATGATGGCGAGTTTATCAAGCAGGGACAGGGGCTTAAAGAAGCGCTTAAAAGAAACGGTTTTTATCAGTCCCCGTTCTTCTATGCTCTTGTGAAGAAACTCTTAAAGTATCAATTTGGTGACAAGCCCGAGGATGTTTCTACAGAAGAAGGGATGCAGATAGCCAGCAAATGGGCGCAGACAGGGCTGGTTGAAAAGATCTTAGAGAAATATAGAGATGGGAAACTTCCAGTCGCGGAATTCCAAGTCAGTTTGGCAAAACGGTTTATCGCTAAGAACTTCAAATTCTTTGCATCTTCTGTTGGCACCAATTTGATTGCCTATGGCGTATTTCCGGCATCTGTCGCGGTGCTCACTCATTATGGGGCCCATGAATGGCAGGTCCCACTTGCCGGAGCGTTTAAATATAATGCTTTGGAGGCTCTTCTGGCGATGGGTTTCAGCCCTGTTCTTTTAAGTAAACTGGCTTCAAAGCTGGATGAGATGGGAGAGAAAAGTGTCGGGGAATTATATGAAGAGGTCTTTATAAATCATGTTAGGAATAAGACAGCAGAGGAAATAGCGAATGACTTTAAGACGTTCCGATCATCTTTCAGCAGGGCAAGGGCCTATGTTAAAGAAAGTGGCGGGTCTTTCTACAGAAGGTTTATATATCAGAGGGCGCTCAAACAGCTGGAAAGCATTGTGTTAAGGGGGCTTCCCTGGAGGGAAAGATTCTTTAGGGCTGGAGAGAATGTCGCCGATATTATGGATCTTGCTGATTCGAAAGCATTGACCGCAAGTCATCAGATGAGCGAGGAGGCCCTATTTATTTTGATGCTGGACGAACTTAGAAGCGAGAACCCTGGATATTTAGATGGGTTGGAGAAAAAGTGGACGCAATTGGCGAAAGGATATGCGGCCATCGGGTTTAAGAATACGCCGGCGCATATCTTTCTTCAGGCATTGAAATATGTCCGGGAAAATATGGACGATACTAATTTTTATAGAGATTTGGCAAAAAAAGAAGGTGTGCAGGGTGAGGATGCTCTTAATCTCGAAGCCAGGAAGTTATTGGAGGCTAGACAAAGCGATGTCCCTTTTTATCAGTATTTGCTCGAGAAATTAAGCTCAGCGCCCGTCGAGGAAAGAGAATTGATGGCGATCATCTTGGCTTACAGAACATATTCGAGATTGCATCAGATCGGCGATCATTTCTTGCAGAGAGGCGCGAAGGAGGCTTATCGGCAACGTGTTTTAGAGAACGCTGATTATTTGGCAAGGAATTTGGAGAATCTCCTAGGGGAGGGGACGATCGCGGTCCTCAAAGAAGAAATCAAGCGGGTGAGAGCGGATGCAAAATCGGAAACAGTTGGTCAGCAAGCGGCGACTCAAGTGAGCGAAGCTGATGCGGTGGCGATTGATGCTGCGATGCATGTGACCGGGCTTTCGGATGTGGA
>Ga0265323_10000688_pt1 | contig 18398 bp, 12 predicted proteins | sample 41225metaG_FD_193580 | JGI IMG/M metagenome (GOLD analysis project Ga0265323, IMG submission 193580) | Rhizosphere microbial communities from Carex aquatilis grown in University of Washington, Seatle, WA, United States - 4-12-25 metaG | ecosystem: Host-associated > Plants > Roots > Rhizosphere...
TTTTTCTCCCTCTCGTCCCCAAAGGAGGAGAGGGCCGGGGGTGAGGAGCCGTTTTTTTCAGGATCAAATCCCCTCGCCCCAGCCCTCTCCCCGCTCGGGCGGGGAGAGGGAGTCGGGACAGTGTCAAGATGCGTCCTTGGTGAATGCGCAGCGATCGTTTCGGTCTCTGCGCAGAATCGCATCTGCTATGCGACGGCCGCGCCGGTTTCGCTCGCCTTGCGCCGTTCGTCCAGGTCGGCCTTGATCTTTTTCATGGTCGGTTCATCCAATTTGTAGAACAGGAGGATGACCAGTGAAACCACCCCGATCGCGACGGGGATGACACTCATCATCGCCTTCAAGCCGTTCTGGACATTCAGGTTCTGCTCCACATTGGCCACGAATCCGGTTTGCGAAAGAATCACGCCGGCGATCACGCTGCCGACGGTCCAACCAATCTTGTTCGACATGATGGAAGCCGAGAACACCAGCCCGGTGGCCCGGCGTCCGGTTTTCCATTCGGAATAGTCGGCGGTATCGGCGTACAGTACCCATAACAGCGCGGAAATGGGGCCGCCCGTCAGCGAACCGATGGTTTGAAAGGCAAAAATCAGCAGCAGGTTTTGCGGTTTCAAAAAATAGTATGCACCCGTGCAAATCAGGGCGGTGACGAAAAGAATGATCAGCGCATTCTTTCGCCCGCAGACCTTCGCGAACCACGGGACCAGGATGACTCCCAAGATGGCCATGGCCTGTCCGATGGTGTTGAAGGCGGAGGCCAGCACTTCAAAACCGTATTTGTGGGTGGTGCCGAAAAGGTTCACTTCCTGTTCGCCGATGTAATACTTGAAATAGTGGGTGGTCACACTCAGACGGATGCAGACGAACAGGATGAAAAGAATCGTCGCCGCAAACAGCAACAGCCAGGGCACATTGTGGGTCAGGTCCCCCAGGTCACGGCCGATGGAAGTTTTTTCCTTGGCAATCGGGGTGATGCGTTCGTGCGTCATCAGGAACGTGATGAGGAAAAGAACCACCGCCGCCACGCCATAAATCATCAGCGTCATATGCCAGCCCTTCTGGGGGTCGGCGCCGTCGTGCCCGAAATACCGGGCCAGTGGCAGGGCCGTGGCGGACACGATGAAACCGCCCACGTAAGCGCCGATGAATTTGAAGGATGAGGCGCTCGTTCGTTCGACCGGGTCCCCGCTGATGACGCCCAGCATGGCCGTGTAGGGAATATTGATGGCCGAATACATGAACATGAAAAAGATGAACGTGACGTAGGCGTAAACCATTTTCGCCGCCCCGCCAAAAGCCGGCGTGGTAAATGCGAGCACCGCCGAAACCGCCAGCGGAATCGCCATCCAGAGCAGGTAGGGCCGGAACTTGCCCCATCGGGTGCTCGTCCGGTCCGCGGTCATGCCGATGACCACGTCAAAAAAAGCGTCCAGCAAACGGGAAACCCCGATCATGATTCCGGCGGCGGCGGCGGCCATGCCGAAGATATCGGTATAAAAGAAAAGCAGATACAGCGTGATGGTCTGCCAGAACAGGCAGGAGGCCAGGTCTCCAAACCCGTACACGGCTCTTTCCAAGACTGGACATTTCTGGTTTTCGTTGCTCATCGGTTCCTCGCTGGTTTCATGGGTTTTTTGCTGACCGCGGATTTATTGGGAATAACGGTGGATTTGCATTTTGATGTTACGCGGCCAAGTGGGAATTGGTTCTGCCCGTTCGCATGGCCACCAGTGTATCCGGGCACCCCGCCCGGTCGAGTGAAAAATAGGGCTGTCCCGGAGCAAATCAACTTTGGGGAGTGACCCTGCGGCCAGCCACGGAGTGGCAGAAGATCATAGCCCACGGCGAAAGCCGTGGGAACTCGGCAAAAAAACCATAAGCCCCGGAAGGGGCGACAGAATCACGCTTTCCAAACAGTCTTTCTTTCGCCGCTACGCGGCTTGGAATCTGCAACCCTCAAACCCACGGCTGATGCCGTGGGCTGCTCTCTATCGCTGCTCCGCAGCTATTGCCGCAACGCTTGTCCGCGTAGAATCCTGTTGGCTGTTTGCGCTCTCTCCGCTTTAATGCCGCCTCGCATGAGCATTGCATACCAGATTATTGTCTGCGGCAGCATCGTCCCGGACCCGCTCCAAACCCTGGAGCCGGTCACCGGCCCGGCCGGCCCCGCATTGAAAAACGAAATGATGCTGCCCGCCATCCTCGACCCGTGGGCCAGCCACGCGCTTTACGAAGCGGCCAACCTGACAAAAAATTCGCCCGGCTCCAAAGTCTGGCTCGTCAGCCTCGGCCCCAAGGCCAAGCTCCAGCAGGTGATGATGACCGTCGCCCAAAAAGTGCCGTTCGAACTCGTCGCGCTCGACGGCCCGGCCAGCGGTTTCACCGAGGCCGCCGAAGTCGCCGCCGCCCTCGCCGATGCCATCTCAGCCATTCCCGGTCTCGACAAATCCAAGCTGCTCGTGTTCGGCGGCTGGGAATCCGCGTCGCGCGGCGCGGGCGCCACCATGCAGATGGTCGGCGAACGCCTCGGCATCACCGACCAGTTCCAGGGCGTGGATGAACTCAAAATCGCCGCCGATGGTTCGCTGGAAATTATGGAGCGCATCGAAGGCGGCAAACACCAGATTTCGAAATGCGCCGGCCCGCCCGCGTTGCTTGGCTGGGCCACGGGTAATCTGCCGGAACCCAAAAACAATCCGCAGGTGGGCATGGTGAACATGCGCACCGTGATGCCCGCGCTGCAAAAGGCCAAACCGGTGAAGCTGACCGGCGAAGGATTGAGCTTTGCCAGCGTCGCGCTCCCGAAACAATTGCGCGAAACCAAAATCGTGAAAGACAAATCGGCCGACGACATCGCGCAGGAAATCGTCGAGTGGATTCGGCAATAGGTTAAATCGTTAAATTGTTAAATCGTGAAGACCCGGATTATGGAAACCATTCTCGTTCTCGCCCACACCGAAGCCGACGGCTCGCTCGCCAAATCCGCCCGCGAAGCGTTGCACGCGGCCCGCACCCTGAACAAATCGCTTGCCAGCTCCAGCCTCGTCGTGGGCCTCGTCGGCGAAAGCGTCCAGGCGGCTGCGGATTCCATCGCCGCCTGCCCGGCCACGAAATATTTCGGTGTCGCCGGCAAGGATTTTGCCTCGTCGCGCTACGCGTCCGACGCAGCGGCGGCGGAAGCCATTTGCAAATCAGCCCAGGCCACGCTCGTGGTCGCTCCGGCCACGTCGCGCTGGGCGCGCGTGCTGCCCGGCGTCGCGCAACGCCTCGGCGGACGCGCCGACACCCATGTGACCGGTGTTTCCGATGCGGGTGGCAAACCGGCCATCAATCGCTGGTATTACCGCCAGCGCATGGAAGCCACGCTCACCCGCGCGCAACGGCCCTGGTTCATTCTCGTTGACCCCGGCAGCCAGACCGCGTGTGAATGCGGCGCCGGCACGGCCAAGATTGAAACGGTGACCGTGAATCTGCCGGAACCCGCCAAGCGCACCACGGTGGTTGGCATCCGCGAACCGAAGGCCGACGCCCAAACCATCCGGCCCGACGCGGAACTGCTGTTCGTGACCGGCGCGGGCTGGACGAAGAAACAGGCCGACGGCCAGACGCATGTGCCGGAGGCGGAAAAATTAATCCGCAATTTCCTGCAACTCGGGCGCGCGTCGCTGGGCAGCAGCAAATCGCTGGTGGACCTTGGCGGCGAAGGCCAGGCCGTGCTGTCGTTTTTGTCGCACCTGAACCAGATAGGCCAGACCGGCTCGACGCCGCGGCATCAGAAGGGGTTGAGCACCTGCTGTCACGGCGAGGAACCGCACACCGTCGGCTGGCGTTTCATCAACGAGCGCCGCGCCATCAGTCTGGACCCGAACTGCGGCTGGGCGCGCGGCAAGGCCGACGTCCTATACGTCGCCGACGCCTTCGCCGTGATGGGAAAAGTGAATGAACTGCTGGCGGCGGGGAAGTAATTGCAGGTTCTAACGACCCAAGCTCAGCGACGGCGGCCACGAGGCGCGTCGATTGTAGCAGGAGCGCGATGCCGCCGTTTGCTACAGCAGATGGTTAGGTCTGACGGTAACCACAGTAAAGTGCGTTATTGCAACTTGCCTTTTACTCGAAGTCCGCGAACATATTCAAGCTCCTGCTTAGCTCTCGTGTCATTCGGGTCTGCTGCCAAACACTGTTGATATATCTTCTCAGCTTCCTCGAGCTTTCCAAGCTCCACTAAAATGTAAGCTAAACCGCGCCGTGCACGGCCTAATTCACTCGCTTGATCTTTTTCCGGAGACAGTTTGGCATTGTCCTCGGCGGATTCGAACTGCTGTTCGGCTTTGGGCCAGTTCTTTTCCAGCTGATATACCTCGCCGAGCTCCGATAGGTATTGTGAGTTGCACGGCGACAATTCGAGGGCGAGCTCGATGTTTGATTTCGCTTCGGCGATGCGGCGCAAGTCCTGCAATGCGTAACCCTTCATGAAATAGGCGTTCGCCCAGGTGGACGAAAGCACAATCGCATTAGTCTTGTCTTGGCTTGCCCTCAGCAGATAACTCAGACTTTCGGCCGAGGTGCGAGCGCAGTAAATCTTCTGCTTGCTGCTTCCGTATCGCACTTTGAAGGCAGCGATCACCTTGTCGCACATGTCGACTGCAGGTGCCGGCTTTTTGCTGTCAATCAGGTGGCGAGCATCCTGAAGCTGGCTGGCGATCTGAGGGTCTTTGTCGGGTTCTGCCGATGACGTATCAGCTGAAACAGCAGCCACTGTAAATAACAGCGCAAGTAACGTAACAATGAAGCGTGATGTCGTGGTCATATGGCCAAACAATTTTATTCAAAAAAATCAGTTTGTCATTTGATGTCTTTCACCGGAAAAAGCCAAAGTCCGAATGCCTTGTCCCTTCCCGCCCGCCTGACTTCGCGGGCATGATGCGCCCCGGCCATGACCAGTCAATCCCTTTTGGTTTGGCTGCGGCATTCAAGGCTCGGATTTTAAAGCAAAGACGCAGAGGCGCAAAACAAACTCTTTGGAGTGCGGCGGGAATCCCGCAGCGCGGGAGCCACGCCGCTTTGGAAGCACTATCCACAGTCGAAAGCGGTGTCGCCGCTGCGCTCTGCCACCGCAGTCCAAAATCCACGCAACGCGCGATGATTCTGTCTATTGCAACGTAAAAAAGGGTGGCGGACGGATGTATTTCCATGTCGGGCTTGAAGTGCGTTTTAGACTGGCGTAACTTGCCTTCATGAGCGTGGTGACCATCCAAAACGAATTGTTGAACCTGCCCGCTACCGAGCGCGCCCGGATGATTGATTTTTTGTGGGACTCGCTTTCTGAGCCGGAATTGAAATTGCGCGAAACGGCTTGGGTGGCGGAGTCGGAGCGGCGGATTGATGCTTACGAGTCTGGCACGCTGAAGGCGCGGGATGCCCAGGCGGTGTTTGCGGAATTGAAAAAGGGACTGGGAAAGTGAAGGTGCGGTTCGCTTCGCCGGCGGAACAGGAACTCAGGGAAGCCGTGGAGTTCTACGAATCAGCGCGGGCAGGATTGGGGGCGGATTTTCTCGCGGAAGTGGAGGCGGTGACCCAATTGATAGAATCCCATCCGCTGGCTTGGACGCCGATGTCGGCCCGAACCCGGCGTTGCCGGCTGCACCGGTTTCCGTTTGGTTTGTTCTATCAGGTGCGGCCGGATGAGATATTGATCGTGTCAGTCATGGATTTGCGCCGCGATCCGAAACGTTGGGAACAATATCTTTAGTTGGCGCCAGTTCAGTTCGGCCTTCAAACGCATAGTGCGCCCCGGCCATCACCAGTCAATTCCTTTTGGGTTGTCCGCGACCGGGCTGACAGCATGATTTTTCAACGCGGAGACGCAGAGTGACGCAGAGATTCGCAGAGGATTTCTTCTCTGCGCTGCTCTGCGGCCTTGGCGTTCTCTGCGTTAAAGAATTCTTCCAGCCTCCAAGAACCCGGCTCGCCAGAGGACATGCACAACCTTGCTTCAGGTGGAGCAAAGTTGTGTCATCAAGAAACCTTGCAAAAATGAAGCGCCGGATCGGAGATCGGTGCTCCGACAGCCGCGTCAGTGGTCATCTTGCAGGACTTGTTTTGGGATTCGTCTTTCGGGCTTGGGTATGCGAAGTTGCTATGCCCGTAACCAACCGGACAAAGGGTCCGTCCAATCCCTTGGTTGTGATTTCGGTCACGGCAACGCAAGGGAGGCAACGGATTCGCAATTCCGCCTGACGCCATGAGAGCACCAGTAATACCAGCGCTTGTCTTGACGGCTGCCCTGATGGGAGCGGTTGCCGCCCGGGCGCAGACCGGCCCGTATGAAAGCCCGGCCAAATTGGCGCCGGAAAGCGAAATTGACCGGCTCGTTTTCAACCGGCTGAAGCAACTCGACATCCAACCGGCCAATCTCTGTTCCGACGCGGTGTTTGTCCGGCGCGCCTATCTGGACGTGATTGGCACCCAGCCGTCCGCGCCTGAAGCCAGCAGCTTCATCCTGAACCGCGACCCCGACAAACGCGCCAAGCTCATTGACCGGCTTCTGGCGCGCGATGAATTTGCGGATTACTGGGCGATGAAGTGGAGCGACCTGCTGCGGGTGAAGGCGGAGTTTCCCATTGATTTGTGGCCCAACGCGGCGCAGGCCTATTACCACTGGATCCGAAGCGCCATCGCGGAGAACCGGCCCTACAACCAGTTCGTGCGCGACCTGCTCACGGCCAGCGGCAGCAATTTCGAGGTCGGTCAGGCCAATTTTTATCGCGCCATGCAAAACCGCGACCCGAAAGGCATCGCGCAAGCGGTGGCGCTGACGTTCATGGGCGAGCGCGCCGACAAATGGCCCAAGGAAAAACTGGCCGGCATGGCGGCGTTTTTCTCGCAGGTCAACATCAAGACCACGGCGGAGTGGAAGGAAGAAATCGTATTCTGGAATCCCGCCTCGACGAATGCGCAAACCACGGCGACGTTTCCCGACGGCACCACGGTCAAGCTTTCATCCGACCGCGATCCGCGCGAGATGTTCGCCGGCTGGCTGCTGGACCCGAAGAATCCGGGGTTCGCGCGCAACATCGTGAACCGTGTCTGGTTCTGGCTGCTGGGACGCGGCATCATTCAGGAACCGGACGACATCCGGCCCGACAATCCGCCGGTCAATCCCGAACTGCTGGCGTATCTGGAAAAGGAATTCGTCGCGTCGCATTACGATTTGCAGCACATCTATCGGTTGATCCTGAACTCGCAGACCTACCAGTTGTCGTCCATTCCCCGGAGCACCAAACCGGAGGCCGCGGCCAATTTCGCCTTTTACCCGGTGCGCCAGCTCGATGCGGAGGTGCTGTCGGACGCCTTGTGCGAGATCACCGGCACGACGGAGAAATATTCCAGTTCCATTCCGGAGCCATTCACGTTCATTCCGGAAAAGGAGCGCTCGATTGCGCTGCCGGACGGAAGCATCACCAGTTCCTTCCTGGAAATGTTCGGTCGTCCGCCGCGCGATACCGGTTTGGAATCGGAGCGCAACAATCTTCCCACCGCCGGCCAGCGGCTGCACCTGCTGAACTCGAGCCACATCCAGCGCAAGATCGAGCAGAGCGAGAAGTTCAAGTACCTGCTCAAGACCCGTGATAATCCGCGCGACGTGGTCACGGGATTTTACCTGGCGATTCTCTCGCGTTTTCCGACGGAGAACGAACTCCAGGTTGCGGCGGGGCATTTTCCGACCGATGGTGCGGACAACCGGGCGGCGGCGCTGGACGTCGCGTGGGCTTTGATCAACAGCGAGGAATTTCTTTACCGGCACTGAACCAGCCGGTTTGCCTATGAACACAAAATATTTTGATTTTGAAAAACAACGGCCCCGCATCAGCCGGCGCGAGGCCATCCGCCGCGCCCTGTTCGCCACCAGCGGGCTGGTGCTGGCGCAACATCTTTCCTTCCGCGCATTTGCCGCGTCGCCCACCGCCCGCGCCAAGGCCGTCATCCAAATCTGGATGTGGGGCGGACCGTCGCACACGGACATTTTCGATCCCAAGCCGGAGGCGGGCTATGATTATTGCGGGCCGCTGAAATCCCCGATTGAGACCAATGTTGCGGGTTTCCGCATCTGCGAGCTGCTGCCGCTGCTGGCAAAGCAGGCCGACAAGTATTCCGTCATCCGCAGCATGACGCACGGCAACTTTGCCCACGAAACGGCGTCCTACATCGTGCAAACCGGACGTCAGCCGGGCGGACGGCTCGTGTATCCGTGCGTGGGCGCGGTGGTGTCGCTGACGAAAGGCTACGAGGCCGGCTACAAAGGATTGGTTCCGCCATACATCGTGCTGACGGAACCGCAGGGACGCTTTGACGAGGCGGGTTTTTTGGGTTCACGCTTCAAGCCGTTCGCGACGGGCGGCGACCCGGCCAAAACGCCATTTGCGGTGGAAGGCGTCGTCGCTCCAGGCATCACTGAAGAGCATCAGAAAGACCGGCGCGAACTGCTGCACCAGCTCGACACGCTGTCGCAGGCGATGCCCGCCGATCCGCAAATCGCGGCGGCCACGCAGGCGGAAAACCGGGCTTACGACATGATCCTCGGCGACGGGGCGAAAGTGTTTGATTTGTCGCAGGAAAAGCAGGAATTGCGCGACCGTTACGGCAAAAACAAGTTTGGCCAGTCTTGCCTCGTGGCACGGCGGTTGGTCGAACGCGGTATTCCTTACGTCACGATCAACTACGGCGGCTGGGACACGCACAAGGACAATTTTCAGACGATGCGACGGCAGTTGCCGGAAATGGACAAGGGGCTGGCGACGTTGCTGCAGGATTTGTCCGAACGCGGCCTGCTGGACAGCACCATTGTCTGGTGGGGCGGTGAATTTGGCCGCACGCCGAAAGTCCAGTGGGAGGCGCCGTGGAACGGCGGGCGCAATCATTGGGGCAAGGTTTTTTCCGCCATGCTGGCGGGCGGCGGATTCAAGGGCGGTCACGTCATTGGCGCGTCGGATGCGCACGGCGAGGAGGTCAAGGAACGCCCGGTTTATCCGGTGGATCTCATCGGCAGCATCTACACCCAAATGGGCATCGAAGCCACGACGAAACTGCCGAATCCCGAGGGCCTGCCCACCTTCGTCATGCCCGGCGCGGATGACGGCATCAGGTCCGCCGGGCTGCTGAAGGAAATCGTGTGAGAGGCACATGAATGTGAAATCCGAAATCCGAATCGCCCAAAATCCGAAAGAAGGCCGAAGCCCGAATGCCGAAACAACCACTGTAATACCTGCGAAAAAGTTGTCCACCGGCGGGTGGAGAAATGTTTGGCTTCGAATTTCGAATTTCGGACTTCTTTCGTCATTCGGCATTCGACATTCGGTTTTACTGTCGGCATTGGCCTGTTCGCTTATGGTGGCGCCCGTCGTCCACGCCCAGAACGCACCGCACATTGGTTATGTTTATCCCGCGGGCGGACGGCTAGGCACGACGTTTCTGGTAACGGTGGGCGGGCAATTTCCTTCCGGCGTCACCAATTTCGCCGTGGTCATGGATGGCGATTTGGCGCGCGCAAAAGTCGTCGCTTACAACCGCCCGCTCAAACCCATGGAACAGCAGGCGTTGAAGGAGGAGTTGAACAAATTTCAGGAAAAACGGAAAGGCGGCGAGCGGCTCACCGAGACGGAACTGGCCACGCTGGAACAAATCAAGCGCCTGCTCACGCAGTTCGGACGGCAGCCCGCCAACCCGGCCATCAGCGAATTCATGACGTTGCAACTCACCATGGCCACCAACGTTGTGCCCGGCGACCATGAATTTCGCGTGCGGGCTTTGGGCGGATTGTCCAATCCAGTAAAGTTCTGCGTGGGGCTGCTTCCGGAAACCACCAAGCCGGATTGGAAAGCCCTGCCCAAGGATCGCGGCAGCATGGATCCCGCGCTGCCGCCCCCCACCGAGACGACCGTGACACTGCCCGTCACCATCAACGGTCAGATTGTGCCCGGCGGCGCGGACCGTTATCATTTTTGGGCGCGGGAGGGCCAGCAACTCGTTCTGGCCGTTGAAGCGCGGCAGCTCATCCCGTATCTGGCCGACGCCGTGCCGGGCTGGTTCGAGGCGGTGCTGACGATTTCCGATTCCAAGGGCAAAGCGCTGGCGAGCGAGGAGCGTTTCCGTTTCAAGCCCGACCCAGTCATCCATTTCGAAGCGCCGTCCAACGGCACTTACACCGTTGAAATTCATGATTCGCTTTACCGCGGCCGCGAGGATTTTGTTTATCGCATGACCATCGGCGAATTGCCGTACGTTACCGGCATTTTCCCGCTGGGCGGCAAAGCGGGCGAAAAAACTTCCGTCGCGCTGACCGGCTGGAATCTGCCGGAGAAATCGCTGGAGCGCGAGAATGCCGAAGCCGGAATTACTTCGCTGAATGGACAATTTTTCAACACCGTTCCATTTGCCGTGGACACGCTGCCGGAATGTCTGGAGCAGGAGCCGAATGGTTCACCGGAAACCGCCCAGGCCGTCACGCTGCCCGTCATCGTCAACGGGCGCATTGACCATCCCGGCGCCTGGGACGTATTCCGGTTTGAGGGCCGGACCGGCGACCCGGTGGTGGCGGATGTGGATGCGCGCCGGCTTGATTCCCCGCTGGATTCAGTAATCAAGCTGACCGATGCCGCCGGCAAACAACTGGCGTTCAACGACGATTTCGAAGACAAGGGTTCGGGACTGAACACACACCACGCCGATTCCTATTTCAGCACGGTCCTGCCGACGAATGGAACCTATTATCTCTGGCTCGGCGACGCCCAGCAAAAGGGCGGCCCGGAATACGGCTACCGTCTGCGTCTCAGTCCGCCGCAACCCGATTTCGCGCTGCGGGTTGTGCCGTCCAGCCTCAACGTCCGCGCCGGCGGGAGCGTTCCGCTCACCGTTTATGCGTTGCGCAAGGACGGGTTCACCAACCAGATCACCCTGGTTTTGGACAACGCGCCGGCGGGGTTCAAGTTGACCGGCGGCTCCATCCCGGCCGGTCAGAAGCAGGTGCAGGTTACGTTGACCGCCCCGCCGACAGAACTGGCTGAACCCGTCAGCCTGAGCTTGCAAGGCAGCGCAGTGGTTCAAGGACAAGTGCAGGTGCGAAAGGCCGTGCCCGCCGAGGACATGATGCAGGCGTTTGCCTATCGTCATCTGGTCCCGGCCAGGGAACTGGAGGTCGCCGTGTTAAAACGCCCACCGCCACGGGCGACGATGACCATTCTCAGTGGAAGTCCGGTGCGAATCCCTCCCGGCGCGACCGCGCGGATTGAAGTTGGCCTGCCCGGGCCGCGGATCGCGGAGCGGGCGCAGTTCGAGTTGAGCAATCCGCCGGAAGGGATCTCAATCCAGAAAGCATCACCGGTCCGCGATGGCGTGGAGATTGTGTTGCAAACGGATGCCGCCAAGGTCAAACCCGGCCTCAAGGGAAATTTGATCATCAACGGCTACGTGCCGCGCCCGGCGGAAACCAACGCGGCCAAACCGAAGGGAAACAACAACCAGCGGATGCCGTTGGGCGCCCTGCCGGCCATCCCCTTCGAAATCATTCCGCCGCCGTGAATTCAAAGCCGACGTCCTCTACGTCGCCGATGCGTTCGCCGTGATGGGAAAAGTGAACGAGTTGTTGGCGGCGAAGAAGTAGTCGTCCCGCCAAGCGGGATCAATCGGCGCAAACTTTTTTTAGAGTGGACTGACGTTCGTATTTCACTCCGCCCGAACGCCAAGATTACCGATAATGGCAGATCGTCGGCGAAGTCAGCATTCGGTACAGCACCGGGATTCGCTGCATCCGATTTAGACGCCTCTCGCCTATTAGTGCCCGTTTGCGTCTGTAGACGCCGCTGCCTTTGCAGCTTCGATCCCTGCGACCTTCTCTCCTGTGTCGCAGTTGAAGACCTGCACTAGTTTCCCACCGACCACACAGACGTATGGAGCATAGATCCTCAACAAACCCGGATCATCAATCCTCTTCGTCCAAAGCGTCTTCCGCACTGGGAAATCGATGGCTAAAAGCTCGTAGAAAATCTTACGCTGACCGTCCCAGCCAGTTCGAATCAAGTACAAACGGCTCTGACTGCGGATGTATTCGGCCGTGCGCACCAAACCTGCGGATATAGTCTCTTCTTTCTCCGAGACCAAACTGTCCGAGCCGATACTGAATCCTTGGACGCTACCGGAGATGTCGAGGACATAAACCTTCCCTCCTTCCCAAAACGGCGCAGTCTTGGCTTTCTTTAATGGGGCTTCGTAGCGACGGCGATTTTTCTCGTCGATCACAACGAGCCTATGGTCATTTGTCTGGTTATAGACAAAGGCTAACATGCAGCCATCATCACTGGGTAACACTGATCCATCAGACACCGCGCAAACTCCACCCATTGTGCGAACCGATCCTGCGGCAAAGATCAATATCGACAAACCAAGACACTGGACATTTCGATAGCTCAAATGTTTCATCGCCACACCTCCATACGTTGTTTTCTGTGTTTCACTTCATCTGACACTGTTATTCGGACAAACTCACTTTGTCATTTGATGTCTTTTGCCGGGAAAAGCCAAAGTCCGAAGGCCTTGTCCCTTCCCGCCCGCCTGACTTCGCGGGCATGATGCGCCCCGGCCATGACCAGTCAACCCCTTTTGGTTTGTCCGCGGCTCCAAGGGCTCGGATTTTAACGCAAGGGCGCAAAAGCAATTTTTTGGAGTGCGGCGGGAAACCCGCAGCGCGGGAGCCACGCCGCTTTGGAAGCTCGGTCCGCAGTCAAAAAGCGGTGTCGCCGCTGCGCTCTGCCACCGCAGTCCAAAATCATCGCGAGGCGCCCCGGCCAATTCTTCGCGTCTTTGCGCCTTGGCGACTTTGCGGTAAAATATCAAGTCAAGATTTCAGATTGAAGTTCCGTCCCGGTTCGACCATAACTTTCCCATGCTTTCAAGGGTCTGCTCCGCAGCGCTCAACGGGATTGAAGCTTTTCCAGTTGAAGTCGAGGTCAATGCCGGTTACGGCGACACCCTCGTCGTCATCGTCGGACTGCCGGACGCGGCAGTGAAGGAATCGCGCGACCGCGTCTCGACCGCGCTCACGAATTCCGGGTTCAAATTTCCGATGGGACGCACAACCATCAACCTCGCGCCCGCCGACGTAAAAAAGGAGGGTCCGAGCTTCGACCTGCCCATCGCCGTCGGCATGCTGGCGGCCAGCGAACAAATCGAGACTGACCAGCTCGACAATTTCATCATTGTGGGCGAACTCGCATTGACCGGCGCGGTGCGTCCGTGCAAGGGCGTGCTGCCGGTTGCCCTGCGCGCCAAGGCCGAAGGCAAGATCGGCGTGCTGGTGCCGGCGGAAAATGCCGCCGAGGCCGCGGTCGTGGAAGGGCTGCAGGTCATCCCGGTTCAAAATTTGCGAGAGGCCGCAAGTTTTCTGGAAGGCGAAATCAAAATCGCGCCGGCCAAGGTGGACATTGCCAAAATCTTCGATCAAGCGCATGACGACGACCTGGATTTTGCCGAGGTCAAAGGGCAGGAAAACGTGAAACGCGCCCTGGAAATTGCCGCCGCCGGCGGACACAACGCGCTGCTCATCGGTCCGCCCGGCACCGGCAAATCCATGCTCGCCAAGCGGCTGCCGACGATTTTACCGCCGCTGACTTTGGACGAAGCGCTGGAGACGACGAAGATTCACAGCATCGTTGGTTTGCTGGCGCCGGGCCAGGCGCTGGTGACACGCCGGCCATTTCGCACCCCGCATCACACGGCGAGCGACGCGGGGCTGCTCGGCGGCAACGTCAATCCCACACCGGGCGAAATATCGCTGGCGCACAACGGCGTGTTGTTTCTGGACGAACTGCCGGAGTTCAAGCGGAGCGTGCTGGAGACCATGCGCCAGCCGCTGGAAGACGGACGCGTGACCATTTCGCGCGCGGCGGGCACGATGACCTTTCCGTCGCAATTCATGCTCGTCGCGGCGATGAACCCGACGCCGGACGGAAAAATGCCCGGCGAATCGAGAAGTTCGCCGCGTGAAATCCAGAATTATCTGGGCCGGATTTCGGGACCGTTGCTCGACCGGATTGACCTGCACGTGGAAGTGCCACAGGTGAAATTCCGGGAAATTGCCGGCGACCGCACGGGCGAGACCTCGGCGCAAATCCGCGAGCGCGTCGTCAGTGCGCGGAAACGCCAGCAGGCGCGATTTGCGCACAAGCGGAAAATCACCTGCAACGCCCTGATGGGTCCAAAGGAACTCAAGGATTTCTGCGAACTGGATGAGGGAACGAAGGAGCTGCTGAAAAAGGCGATGGCCGATTTGAATTTGAGCGCCCGGGCCTACGACCGGATTTTGAAGGTGGCGCGGACGATTGCGGATTTGGCCGGCTCGGAAAAAATCCTGAGCGACCACATATCGGAAGCGATTCAATACCGTTCCCTCGACCGCCAGTTGTGGGCCTGAACTTCGTTATGGAGTGGTTCAGCCCTTCTGCTCTCCCGTGAGTCGAGAGAGCAGAACGGTGTTTGTCTAATAAACTATCGGTTCATTGCCGCCCTATTTGTCGCAGTCAAACGGTGGCGTCAACCCCGTGTAGTCCCCGACGATTTTCGCATCGTAGGGCGAATACAACCCGTTCTGCGTGGCGTGAACATCGTAGCCGGCGTTGTTCCCAAACGGGAACGGGTCCACCGGCCCGCCCGCCAACGGAAGTCCATAGCTGGCGACGATTTCCCCGGCCATGCTGACCCGGATGACGCGGTTGTTGAACTGGTCACTGATCAATGTGTCGCCGTTTTTGAGCCGGATCGCACGGGTCGGCAGGGGCGCCGGCACGCTGAGCGGGTCGGTGTCCGTGATGTATTGCCAGACCACGTTGTCGCTGGCATCCACTTCGACGGCGCGGGAGTTGCCGGCATCGGTCAGCAGTGTGTCCCCGTTTTTGAGGCGGCTGGCGAACGCGACGGTATTGGCCGTGCCGCCGGCGGAGAACGTCTCGACGATTTGATCACCGCGCGTGACTTCAATTGCCCGGTTGTTGCCCTGGTCGGCAATCAGGATGTGGCCGTTTGCGAGCAGTTCGGCGGAGTTCGGGCCATCGAGCTGATCCGCGTCGTTGGTGTTGGAACCCGGATACTGCCAGACGATTTGCTTCTTGAGGTTCACTTCGATAATCCGGTTGTTGGCCTGGTCGGTGATGAGGACGTGGGCGTCCGGGAGCCACGTGCATTGCACCGGCGTATCCAGCAGGTTGGGGCCCGAACCGGCTTGTCCGAACTGGCCATACTGCCACACGATTTTGCCTTTGGAATCCACCAGGACGACGCGGTCGTCCGGAACGCCGTCGGGGGCCTGCGGGATCACGCCGGCGGGTGTGCCGGTGCCGGCCATCAGAGTGAACGGCCCGACCCGTTGGGCGTCGTTGACGCCGATGATGGATCTGGCCGAAAAGTCGTTCGGCCCCAGCCCGAACGACCAAATGATATTACCGGCGGTATCCGCCTCGATGACGCGGTTATTGAACTGGTCGGCGATCAGGATGTTTCCCGGTTGGTTGAAGTGGCGATTCAGCTTCATGCCGTCTGCCGAAGCCGTGCCGGCCAATGCCAGAATGCTGATGGCGGTGAGAGCGGCGCGGAAAGAAAACCCGGCCAACCTTTTCAGGTGTGATTTAATCATAGCATATTCTCCTTTTTTTATTTGAAACAGACTCCTTTTACGAAAGGTGAGAGGAACGCCCGCTGAAAAAGTTCCCGGAAAATATCGGCCGCAGATCCGTTGCATCCAGCCATCCCGGCGCGGCTGCGCCCTGACGCCGCCAAGACCGGGCCGGGTTAAGGTAATACGGCGCGAACGCTCACGGCCATTTGTAATTAATGGAGGCAAAAATTCCGGTTGCGGTGAAGTTGTTCACGTTGCCGTTGCTCGGCTGCGAGTATTGGGAAAAACCGTAGCGCAAGGCGCCGGAAAGCCGGTTGCTAAACTGGCGGGTCAGGCCGACGAGCAGATCGTGGTGGGTGAAATTGATGCTGAGCGGCAACCCCACGGTGTTGTTTTGTCCATAACCGGCCTGCGAAAAGGCGTAGGTAGTATCCAAATGGGTTTTGGCATTCAAAGCATAGCCCGCGCTGGCGCCGACGGTATAGGTGTCTCCACGATACGGCACCACGGCGGAATTCTGGTCGGCGGCGGTAGTGGTGCGTGAATAGCCGTAGGTGAACGAGCTTGAGCAATAGAATCGTTGTCCCGGAGTAAAGGTCAGGTTCAGCCCGAGATTATTAGCCAGGGTGCTGCCGTCCGAAATGTTTCCGCCCGCAGAAATCCCAAAGGGAACCGGCTCGGTGGTCGTGGAAAAATCCGATTCGACCCATTGCCAGGTCAGCCGGGCGTTCAGCCAATAGACGGGGCGCAGCACGAGCCGCCCTTCGATTTCGTCCGTGATGATGTCCCGGTGGGTGATAAAGGCGGGATAACCGATGCCACCGAACGGCGAGGTATCCACCAGATGGTTGTAGCCGGTGTTGCTGTCAACGTACCGGTAATGTCCGCCCCATTCAATCCAGGGCCGGGGTGATGAGGTGAAACCCACGCGGGTGTCGTAGAAATAATTCATCGCGTCCGTCTGTTGCTGGAAGTCGTACGGGGACACGCCGCCGGTGTTTTGATCGGCTGATTGCCCGACACTTTCCTGGCGCAGGCGTCCCTCGGCAAACAACAACGTCCGCGGCAGGCGGTTGTACCGGATGTCGAGATTTTCCGAACTGACAGTCCGGTCCAGATTCGCGTTCTCGGTGCCGGGAACCGGAGCATAGCCGGGCACGGTGGAATCGTAAAAAGCCAGATTCACATTGCCGAAACCGTTCTCATGGGTCCACTCGCCCTGGGCGGAGACGGAAACGCTCAATCCCTTTGCGGGCAGAAACAGGCTGGACCCGCTGACAATGTACGAGTTGCGTTGCAGCGTGATGTCCTGCGCTTGCCAGGCGGAACCCGAAGCCGTCGCCCCGGTTCCATCCGTGGTATTTTCGTTGAAGGACGACGTGCCGTTGTACACGGAAACCAGGCTGCCGAGGGAAGCCTGCCACCAATCAAAGATTTGTTTTTGAACCCGGAAGGTGTTCGCGCCCTGCGAGTACTGGACGCCCTGGTTCACGCGTTGAATCAGGTCCGGATTGGGGCCGGTGGTGTAACTGATCACGTCGTTCCGCTGATCGGAGAGTTTGTAAAACTCGGCCCGGGCGCGGTCTTCAATCCGCCAGTCGTCCCATTCGCGGGTGAGATTCACTTTGAAGATATGGGTGTGTTCGTCCACGTTTTCAATATTGGGGTAGATGTTTTTGGACGCGAATTGTTGGTTGATCGTCTGATTGACCGTTCCCCAGACCAGTGTGGATTTTTCGCCTTGCCGGAACTGGTATTCATAACCGAAGACCAATTGCGGCGAATCGGGCAGCGCCAGTCCGAAATCAATCCAGGCGCGGCCGATATTGAGATGCGGGTTCTGGTCCGGGGAAAAGCTGGACGGCGTGAAGAGCGGATAAAATCCTCCAGTGTCGTCGTAATACCGCCGCCATTCCTCAATGCCGGAATGCACGAAGCCGGAATCCTTTTTGTCCAGCGCGACCGTCACCTTGAAATCGTGCTCCGGCACGAGGGCATGGCCTTCAAAGGTAAGTTTTTCGTCCGGGGCGAGTTGTTCGCTGTACGAAAAATGGCTGGCTCCACCGTTCCAGCCCTCCTGACCACCTTCGAGTTCGCGGAATTTCTTGTTGTCACCCGAGACCCCAATCCAGCCCGAGACCGGCTCGATGGAAAAGGCAAACGCCGCCGGCGCTGAATTTGTTCCCCAATCCGCGCCCTGGTCAATCCAGGTCCGCAACGTGCCGACCTGCGCGGGGGAAAGCGGTGGCCCGTGGTCGGGCGGCGGCATCTGGATGTCCTTGTCCAGCCCGGCCACGTAGGCGATCAGCTTGCTCTGATCGCTCCGGCCAGGAACGATGTCGTTCTTGTTGTCGTCGCCGCCCTTGAGGGCGTCGACACGGTTGTCGAGGTGGAAACCGCTCTTCGGCTTTTCCGGGCCGTGACAGCGAAAGCAATTTTGCTCGAAGATGGGCCGCACTTCGCGGTCGAAAAGAATCGGACCCGCGTTTGGCGGAAGGCTGACAGAATTGGTTTCGGCGGCGGAAGCGGCGGACGTGGCCGCCAAAGCAAATGCCGCAACGAAGCTTTTTCCGCAAATTCGTCTGTTGGCTCCCGGGTTCACGTTGGTTTTGGCCGGATATTTTAATACAGAAAGATCGGGTTGACATCGGAACCGTGAACGGCGGTATGGCAGCCGGCGGACCAGCAGGTGCCGATTTGCAGGTAGGTGGAATGCGGAGACTTGCCGATGAAAATTTCA
>Ga0265323_10000690_pt1 | contig 18369 bp, 27 predicted proteins | sample 41225metaG_FD_193580 | JGI IMG/M metagenome (GOLD analysis project Ga0265323, IMG submission 193580) | Rhizosphere microbial communities from Carex aquatilis grown in University of Washington, Seatle, WA, United States - 4-12-25 metaG | ecosystem: Host-associated > Plants > Roots > Rhizosphere...
CTACGGTGGTAGTATAGCTTACGGTACAAATACCCCTGAATCAGATGTTGATGTCAGGGGTATTTTTATACCTCCTAAAGATTATTGGTTAGGATTGAAAAGAGTTGATCAATGTATTGGCAAAGATCCCGATACAGATTACAAAGCATTGGCACGATATCTTGAACTTGCTTTAGGAAACAATCCAAATATTTTGGAATATTTGTTTTTACTGGACAAACATTATATTTGGAGAGATGTTCCGGATGATCTTAAGCATCTGGGCAAAAAATTGATAGAAAATCGAGATTTATTTTTAAGTAAGAAATGCAAACATTCATATCTTGGTTATGCATGGTCGCAGTTTACCCGAATGGATAAACTTAATGCAAATGTCAACCAAAATAAACGACGTTTGGATTTAGTTGAAAAATTTGGATACGATACAAAAAATGCAATGCATTTAATTCGTCTTTTGCGCACTGGTATGGAAATATTGGTTGAACAAACAATTCACGTACATCGGGATGATGCAAGAGAACTACTTGATATTAAAGCTGGTAAATATACATACGAACAATTGAAGGAACAGGTCGACAGATATAAAGAAATGATTGAAGAAGCATATGTTAAATCAACATTGCAATACTCTCCTGATCGTGAAAAAGTACATCAACTTTGTATGGAAATGGCCGAAGAAGCAATAGCAATTTATAATAAACGTACTTGACAAATGTAGCTATTGCCATTATATTACATTGACAGCTGTTCCTATCTAGACGCTGGCGATAATTCTCCCGAGTCGCTAGCGTCACTTTATTGGAGAAAAATGGGAAAATTTGTAAGTGCCGACTTTCACGGAAGACTTGATGCAATGTTAAACGCCCTTGCAAAAACATCTTTCAATAAAAAGAAAGACAAGTTTATATTTGTAGGGGATATTAACGATGGTGGTCCTGATACAAAAGGTTGTATTGACGAACTCCTAACATTTGAAGATTTAACTTGGGTTAGAGGTAACCATGATGATTGGTTCTTACGTTATTTACTTGGAGATCACCCAGGGGATCTATGGCTGAAACAAGGCGGTAAAGCAACTCTTCGTTCATACGGTTATCAATTCTTTATGGATCCTGATACAAGTAAAGTACCGAAGGAACATGTAGAACTTCTAAAGAATTCGGTTATTTGGTATGAAGATGAAGATGCCATTTATGTACATGGCGGAATTGATCTTGGTGGTCCAGAATCCACCTCACTTCAAGATTTAATGTGGGATAGGGATCTTATCAACATTGAGTATAAACGTTGGAAATATTTTCAACCTGCTTTATGGAATAAGAAATTGTTGGTAGTCGGCCATACCTGTACTCAATGGTTGGGCGCAGGAAACAAACCAATTATTTTACCCCATCTAATTGATCTTGATACAGGTTGCGGACATGGATCCAAAGCAACTATTATGGAGTTACCATCAAGAGAATATTGGCAAAGTGATTTGCCTGAAATTAACATACTCCGTAATGAAGATAAAAAATAAAGGTCCCGTCAGCTAATGGTTAGGCTAACGGCTTTTCAAGCCGTCTATGTGGGTTCAACCCCCGCCGGGACCATGAAACTTTTTTAAGACGGAAACGTAAAAAATAATATGGAATATTATAGGTTCGATTTAGATCACACTCTTTGTAATGTACGAAAAGTGGGCGATCACTGGGATTACAGAAATGCTGTACCAGATATGGAACGCATTGCGAAAGTAAATAAACTTTATGATGAAGGTAATCATATAACTATTGATACTGCGCGTGGGTATGTATCGGGTATAAACTGGTTGCCCTTTACATCGGAACAGGTTATTGGTTGGGGAATAAAATTCCATCGACTACGCACAGGAATTAAGATACCTTGCACATATGATATTGATGACAAAGCAGTGCATCCAGACGAATTTTTTAAAACAAAATTGATAGAATTCACAAACTAGGGGCTCTGGTATAATTGGGAACACGTGTCCCTTGCACGGATAAGTTCGGGGTTCAAATCCCCGGAGCTCCATTTTAACAACTAACCAATTTAGTAAATGGTTTTTAAACACAATCCTCATGTGGCAGAAGAAGATTCAAAGAAAACACACTTAGAACAAGATGCTTTCGGGGATTATATGTCCTGGAAAATGTTCGAACATCGAATAATCCCTATTTATTATGACATCTACGAAGAACTTACAGAAGCAGTTTGCACAGAACTTCGTGTCATGGCAATGGAAAATAAAAATCCGATAACAATTGAAATGTATACACATGGTGGTAGTGTGTTTGCAGGAATGGCTATTTATGATGAAATTCTCGCTACGAGAAAGAAAGGTATTCCAGTAAACATTGTTGCCAAAGGATTGGTGGCCAGTATGGGAGTTATTATACTTCAAGCTGGAACAAAAAGATTTGCAACAGAAAATTCACGTATTATGATTCACGAAATGATGCAAATAATGACTCAACAAAAGACAACTTCTGAAATGCGAGAAAAAGCAGAAGAGATGGAAAAAATAACAGAGACATTATTGAACATCCTTGCAAAACGAATGAAAATGACAAAGAAAAAAGTACAAGATATTATTAAAAAGAAAGATGTCTGGTACACCGCCGAAGAGGCCAAAAAATATGGTCTTATTGACGAAGTAATAAAACTGTAATGAAAATAATAAACCCATCCGTCGAAATAATAAGTCCCGTTGATCGGGACTTTATTTTTAAATTGATTGAAGAGGCGGGGCGCACGGCATATCGATCAGAAGATAAAATAACTTCGGATTCCGCACCAAAGTTTGTTAAAAAGATTATGGAGTTAGGACACGAAAGCGTTATTGAGCATTATGGAATAACAAGTAGGTTCATAATAGATCGCGGTGTAAGTCACGAATTGGTGCGTCACAGGCTGGCATCTTATACACAGGAATCAACTCGTTTTTGTAACTACGAGAAGGATAAGTTTGGCAACGAAATTTCTGTTATCCTTCCAACTTGGGCTATGGCCCCCCTGCAAGATACTACTAAATATGATATGTATGTCGATTGGCATTCCGCAATGCTTGCAACAGAACGAGCCTATTTTACAATGTTAAAACACGGTGCAACGCCACAAGAAGCTCGCGCTGTTTTGCCAAACGCGCTCAAAACTGAAATAGTGGTTACAGCCAATCTACGAGAATTACGACTAATCTTAAATACCCGATGTACTAAAAAAGCGCACCCGGACATGCGTTATATAATGTTAAAATTTCTGGACAAGCTTAACACATTGCTGCCAGAAGTATTTAATGATATCTACAAAGAACATTTTAACCAACTATGATATGGATTACAAAATTAAATTTTTAAGTATTGACCCTGAAAAAACTAATGGAGAAACTCTTGTTCCTAATGTACACAACATATGGATAGGGGAAGGATTTATTCAATTTTCCCACGGAAATAAAACAGTAACATTAGTACAACAACACGCTGTTCTATCAGTGGAACCAGTAATAAACTCGGTATTTAAATGAATGTAAATGCGCCTGAATCTTGCCCCCGACATAAAAATTATCAGGGCAAGAGAAGACCAAAAAATGGATGTCCTGATTGTGAACGATTATATAAATTCAAATCAGGAAAAATGGCCCTTTCGGATATTGATAGTGTCGTAACGAAAACAGAAACATTGAAAGAATTGGAAGTTTGCCCAAAACATAAAACTTATAAAGGTATTCGAAAACCAAAAATTGAATGTCAGGATTGTTGGACAGTATATAATACTAAACATGGTATTGTGACAGAAGTACCAGTTACCGAGGAAACAGAAATTGATAATTCGGATCCAGATTGGCCAGAAAGAATACCAGATTGTTTAGAGAGCGGTAATCCACTAAAGGGATCTTTTATGTGCACAAGAAATGTCCCTGAAGATCTGATATTTTGGAAAATCCATACTCCGGGCACTTGTAGTTGTATAACTTTTTTAATCCATAGAAGTGACACACAACTTATTTATCAATGTTCACATTGTGGAAGAAAATATAAAGTAGAACCTTCAAAAGGTACTTTAGTTTATACAGATCAACCGATAAATAAACCACGTAAGCGAAGGGCCAAATCTACAGATGAGTCTGCTGAATCAGAGTGAGAAATTTAGTGATTGTACAGCGTGTGAGTTGTGCAAGACAAGAACTCAAGTAGTTCCAGGTATTGGACCAAATCCCTGCAAAGTAATGTTAGTAGGAGAAGCACCAGGAGCCGACGAGGATAAAGTTGGAGAACCTTTTGTTGGGAGATCTGGTAAATTACTCGCAACCTGGTTCGAGTCTATTGACATGAAACGTGGAAAAGATTATTATATTACCAATATAGTAAAATGTCGTCCACCCAAAAATCGTGACCCTCAGTTTGAAGAACTAAAAATGTGTTTTACAAACTGGTTGCACGATGAGATTAAAAAGATAAATCCTGCGGTAATAGTACCTGTGGGAAGAATTTCAGCACAATATCTTTTACAAGATGACTCTGCAATGGGTAGAATACAAGGACGTATACATATACGAGATAATAGGAAGATAATTCCAATTTATCATCCTTCATTTATACTACGTGGTAATGATGATAAAGAAGTTAAGAAAACGTTAAAACTTATAAAGGAAAACGCACCTGTGGTCTAGTGGAGCGAAAGCTATGGGCCCCAGCCTTCCAAGTTGGAGACGTGGGTTCGATTCCCACCAGGTGCTTTTTAATTTAATGAAGACAAAAAACAGTAGAGAATTTTCAACGAATCTAGAAGTTATTTCTAGCAAAACAGGAAATTGGGAAGCCTATCATAAAGGCTGGGAAAGGATTTTTGGTAAGAAAGTGAAAAATGTTTATCTAGCTGGGGCAATCGAATATGCTCCAGATAAGGGCCAGCAATGGCGAGCCGAATTAACGCCGTTTTTAGTTGAACACGGTTATAATGTGATTGATCCGTCAATTACTGAAGCAACCTTGCGTTCGGATTATCGGGATCTTAAAGTAACCGATATTGATACTTATCGACAGATAACTCAAGACGAGATAATCTGGCCAGATTTAAAAAGAATCGATTCCTGTAAGGACACAGATGGTTTTCTAATTGTACATTGGGACGAATATGTTAGAATCGGTGGTGGAACCCATGGCGAAATAACTTATTCGTTTGCAAAAGGAATACCAATTTACTTGGTAGAATCACTTCCAAGAGAACAAATTTCTGGATGGATATTAGGATGTACTACCAAAGTATTTAATAATTTTGAGGAACTAAAAAGTTTTATAGAGTCATGGACAAAATAAAGACACCAAAGCAACCAAAGGAAAAGGAATTTCAACTTTCCATTGGTATACAAGAACACGATATAAAATTTAAAGCGAACAATGCTCGTAAACTTATGGAAAAAGGACATCCTGTAGTAGTTAGGATGCGACTACGAGGAAGAATAACTACGCAAAACGAATTAATAGTTGCGGTATTTGATAAGTTCGTTGCTTATTGTGGAGAAGGTGTAGAACGAGATGGTACCCTTGTGAATAAAGGGGACACTTGGCAATTACGACTCAGAAGAACAAGGTAATTATGGGGGCGAAAGCCCCCTTTTATTATGACAAACAAAAGAAAAAAGAAACCTATTTATATGCGGGAACTTCTATGCCAAGATGCACTGGAAGATATGGACCCAAATAAATTGGATAGATTATATGATAAATTATTTACTATCCTAATTAAGGGTAAAGAAACAAATAAATTTTGTGTAGCGAATTTTGAAACTGTTATTATCGCCAGACAGTTTCAAGAAAATTTCCCTGATCCGGTAGAAGGTTATACCGATGACCCTGAATATGACTGGTGATGAACTGCTTGAGGAAGCTAGAGATGTTTTAGAGGAACTATCAAATATAGGTTCTCTTTATGATGACTGCGGATACAATTCCTGTGGGGATTGGTATATGAAACAATCTAATGAATTAATTAATCTATTAAAACACGCACATAATTTAGTAGATCAAATCGAAAGGAAAATAAATGCAAATAGGAGCGGGCCTACCGTTACATGACTTCAAAGATTTTTCAAAGCTCCCATATTTTGAAGGACTTGATGTACAACTTCAACTTTTTAAATATAAAGAAGTTGAGGAATTTTTAAATAGCAATGCACTTGCGGAATTGATTAACCACAATATCAATATCATAAGCATACACGCACCAGGTATAACTTTTCAACGTGGTAATGATAATAAAGGACTTCTCGATGACCTGAGTTCAATTAAAACATTCCAAGAAGGTCATTTTAAATTCACGTCTCATCCCCAAAAAAGAGGAATTCCAAGTCCACAGGATCTTGGTGAATTGAGTGATTATTGTCAGAAAATGGGATACAAACTTTGTTGGGAAATGTTCGGTCGTAAGCGAGGGGATTGGTGCAGACTGCCTACTAATATTAAGGATTTGACTGAGAAATATTTGGGATTCGGATTCACGTTCGACACTTCGCACGCAGATGACCCTTGTTGGATGCAAAATCCAATGTGGACATTCCTTGCACCAAAAGTGGATATAATTCATTTAAGTGCTAAACCAAAGGTGCCACTTCAATCTGATAAATATCCATCGCCACATGGTGAATTAATCATTGGTGAAATTCGAGAACATTGTCCTATATATTTGGCCGATCCCGTATACGACATTTGGGATTTCCTACATATTGTAAGAGAATCCAAATGGGATGGAATGATATTCTTGGAATATATGCCTAATTTTGACAACTGTATAAAGTCAGACGTCAAGGCTTTACGGGAATTTTTTAATGAAAAAGAACTCGAATAAAAATTTAATGAATTGGGAAATTCTTGAATATTTATCGCAAATTTCACAGCGATCTAAATATCGAAAGAATCACGGGTGGAGTTATCGCAAACATATAATTGAGTACACCCGATCTAAATCAACTATAGCCAGTTTTTAATAATTGAAATCGTTGCTTACAAAAGGTAACCAGAAAATGGGAAAGAATGTTATAATATTTAGTCTCCCGCCATTGGTTACTTGCACACCAACTGAATGGTGCAAGAAAAACTGTTATGCTTGTAAGGGCAGGTTTTTCTTTTCTAACGTGCAAAAATCATTGAATTATAAATACAGAGAAAGTAAAAAAGACAATTTTGTAAGCAGAGTTAACTTGGAATTAAGTAGAACTAGAAAACGATTTGTACGAATACATGTTTCGGGAGATTTTTATAATACTGATTATGTCAATAAATGGAAACGAATAGCGTTAGCAAATCCAGATAAACTGTTCCGTGCCTTCACAAAAAGAATGGATTTAATTGACAGTTTACTGGAACTTAACGCTCTTCCAAACGTTAATATATATGAAAGTATAGATGAAACCAAACCAAAACAAGATTCACAGTTGTTATTTGGAGCAATAGAAGGAACGCCGGTGGTAAGGGAATTACCTTGGGAAGCCCGTATGTGTAATATGGGTTGTGAAGAATGTGGACATTTATGTTGGACCGATCCAAAGAATGTATTCTTCCATAAACACTAACCAGTAGTTATTTTGAACAAAGAAAAAACCTATACAGTATTGAGTTTTTATGCTGGTTGTGGTGGTTTGGATTTAGGATTTGTAAAAGCAGGAAATTATAAAATTATTTTTGCAAATGATATTGACGAGTGGGCGTGTCAAACCTATAAAATGAATGTAGGAGAAATTGTTTGTGGAAATATTGCGGACATAACTTTTCCATTAAACGCAGATTTGGTTATTGGTGGACCACCTTGTCAATCATTAAGTCATGCAGGAAAACGTCTTGGACTGGAAGATATTCGTGGGAAACAATTTTATTATTTTATTAATGCAGTTAAACTTGTACAGCCAAAAGTATTTTTAATTGAAAATGTAGTTGGATTACTTACACACGATAATGGCAAAACTTACAAAACTATTCATTCATTATTGGAAGAATGTGGATATGTTTTATATACACAGGTTTTAAATTGTGCAGATTACGGCATACCTCAAATTAGAAGAAGGGTTTTTATTGTTGGGGTTAGAAACGACATTCCAAGAAAATTCAAATTCCCAAAACCAACTCATAATAAGAAAACGTATGTTTCAGTCAAAAAAGCAATTAATGATTTAGAAAAATCTACCACTGCTCTTAACCATGAACCTATGAAACATACACAAAGACTTATTGAAAGGTTTAAAGTAATTAAACAAGGTAAATCACTGAAAGACGTTCCAAAGGAACATATGCAACGTAAACGAGGTAAACCAAATAAAATTTCTGGGAAAACATTTGGTCAGAATAATTATCGATTAATTGCAAATAAACCAGCACCGACAATATGTGCATCATTCCAATCAAATTTTATTCATTATAAATTACATAGAAACTTAACTGCCAGAGAAGCAGCTAGATTACAAACCTTTCCCGATGATTTTGAATTTCAAGGAAAACGAACAACAATGAGTTGGGAAAAAAATTTAAGCCAATATCAACAAATCGGAAACGCAGTTCCCCCAAAAATGGCACAAATATTGGCAGAACATATTAAACCATTATTAAAATAATGAAAAGACTTAACGAAAACTATGAATTTTTATTAACTCAAATGAATGCCGTGTGTAATCAGGATCCTGATGCATCTGGTGGACCACTACGTAGATGTAGTGAATTAACAATACAAACTCCGTTAGTTGCTTTACTTAAAAAAATGTTAATAGATGCTGGGCGAACTGATGTTGTAGTAACAACTGGACGTGAACAAAATTTAGTCCTAAAAAATACAAAATACAGCGAAGTCGCATCAGATATTAGTGTCATTGAAAACAATGAGGTTCTATTAAAAGTAGAATGTAAAACTTACATGGATAATACTATGAATGAAGCATTTTTACGAAGAAAAAGTAGAACCACACGTAGTAAAAGCAAACGATTGTCCGACACAAAAGTAATTGCTGTCTGTGGACAATGGGGTAATAAAGATAAATGTATTGAAGGAGTACATTATATTTATAATTCAAAGAAACGTAACGCACGCAAACATTATGATATTTTAAATTTCAATCCATTAGTAGAAAAGGACAAATTCGAAGTATTGTATGCAGACTTACGTAAATTTCTTAAAATTACAAAGTAGTGAAAACAACAGCGATATACCCAAATAGATGGGCAGATAAACATTTTGTTGAACATGTGTTAAGAATTCCCGAAGTTCCCCTAGACCCAGAGTTTCCACTCTGGGGCTGGGAACAGAATATCTTCAAGAATCCAAATGGTGGAGAACTTATCAATCTATTGAGAGGTTATCATAGGGTTGTATATGGAGATCACGGGCCGTATGTGGAATTTTCATTATTCCATTTAATGGCACCATTAACGTATGGAAATTCAACAAAGTTGTTTGAAGAAGCCAAATGTGAAAAAGATGTTGACTTTTATTACTATTGGTTAGAAACTATACCTAGGACATCTAAAATTTACTATCAACTAAAAGATGTGTCCAATATGCCGAATGCCCCAGAACGACCTGATGGGCTTCCGTCACAATTTAACAGACCTGAGGGATATGCTGACTACAAGGTCGGAATGTATTATATTTCAGCATTTGATTTAAAGGGACCGAAACTATAATATACACTGCCAGGTCGCCTAGTTGGTCTAAGGCAACGGACTTTGACTCCGCTATTTTCGTTGGTTCGAATCCAACCCTGGTAGCATTAAACTCGGGAGGAACATGAGTTATAATTGTAAAAAATGTTTGAAACATTATACGGGTAAACCCGTAAAAGTAGTGGTGGAAACAAGAGAAAAGATTTATCCGCCAAGGAATTGGGATGATAGACTACGGAAGTTTGAGGACCCGGGAGGTCGAGGTTTCGAAATTGTTAGCGAGCAGATCATGTGCCCTGAATGTGCAGGAAGTAGGGCCGTTCCGGGCATACAGAGATGATGTAATAGATAACGTTGAGATTAATATTGATAACACAATATTTTCCATGCAAAATGTAGCAATTGAAATTTTTGAAAAAGTTGTTAACGTTTTTATAACGGAGTCATTCGTAGCACGTTATGCTAGAAGACGTGCAGAAGAAAAAGAGAAGCTGGAGTTAGATAGAATGTTTGGCAATACCTGCAACGGTACAGCCAATATTCCACCACCTCCAATTCTTGCGACTCCAACGGAAAGTAATGGATCAGTACTTCAAGGAAATTGCGAGATATCCGATACTGGAAGCGGATGAAGAACGCAGATTAGCTCTACGTTATAAATTCTCACGTGATCAAAAGGCACGTGAAAAACTCATTGTTAGTAATCTACGCTACGTAGTGTCAATTGCAAAGACCTACGTGGGTCAAGGATTGGACCTTGAAGATTTAGTCAATGAAGGTAATATTGGATTGATTAAAGGAGTGGAAAAATTCGAACCCGAGCAGGGGTTTAAATTAATCACTTACGCATCTTGGTGGATACGACAATCAATCCTTAAAGCTATTAATGATTCTAATCGAACTATACGTGTTCCTATAAATAAAAGTTTAGCTCTCGGTAAAATACGAGAGGCAGAAAATACTTTAACACAAGAATTGGATGCACCACCAACAATAAGTCAAATACAAGATAAAATTAATGAACTTACTGAAAATATTGATGTCAATGAAACATTAGTGTCAACGACCAAATGTGCCAACCTTAATGAAATGATTGATGACGACCGAGAACTTTTGGAAACAGTTCAGGATTCAAGTCAACAATCTCCGGATTATGAGATACAAAAAAACCTATTCCGCAAAGAACTAGATAGAGCAATGGAAGCATTCACTCCAAGAGAGAAAGATATTATTAGGTTCTATCATGGTTTCGGTGAAATGGGAAGAACTTTAACGCTTGAAGAAATAGGTAATCTAATGGGATTGACACGTGAACGAGTAAGACAAATAAAAGAACAAGCATTAAAAAGACTAAAATTACGTGGTAAACTAAATAAATTTAAGGAATTACTATAGGAGGTTTAATTGGCAAAGTGGATAATTCTCGCATTAATAAGCACATTATTCATATGCCCCATTGCACAAATGGACGACTCCACAACCATTAATCAGGCTAAAGAGTCTCCATACACAATACATAAACTTATCGTAGATATCACAGCATACTCGTCGGATATCGAACAAACCGATTCATCGCCATGGTTAACGTCATTGGGTGATTCGGCATGTTTTGGAATCGTGGCATTATCACAAGACTTACTTGATAAGTTTGGATATGAGTGCCAGGTTTTTCTACCTCAATTCAATATGAGGTTTGTGGTAAAAGATTGTATGCCCGAAAAATGGAAAAATAGAATTGATGTTTGGTTACCATCCAAATTTAACGCACAACTCTTTGGAATTAAGAGAAATTGTGAGGTGCAAATTATTTCTAAAATATGAATTATACACATGTAACATCCCAAAAACAATTAGAAGACCTTGCAAATTGTGCTTCGCAATGGGGCGTCATTGGTGTTGATACCGAAACAACTGGTCTCGACGCTTTGACAGACAAGGTTCTTCTAATTCAACTTGGTACTGATGAAAAGCAATTTATCATTGATGTTTTTAAATTTCCTAATCCCGAACAACAATTAAAAGTTGTTTGGGATATCTTTTACGATAAAGATACTGTTAAAGTTCTCCATAATGCAAAATTCGATTATAAATTTTTAAAGACTAACTTTAACATTAAGGATATAGCCAATATCGCCGACACTTGGGTTGCTGAAAATTTATTGAACAAGGGACGACGTTTTAAGGAATTCGATTTGGCGTCCGTAACTGAACGTTATGTTGATTTTACTATGGATAAAAGCGTACGAAAAAGTTTCATAAATTTAAAACCAGGAACTGAATTTACTCAAGAACAAATGGTTTATGCTGCTTTAGATGTGGCCTATCTTCCCGAAATATTAAGTCAACAATCTTCTAAAATACGAAGTTATGGGATGACTGATTTAAGTAAGATGGAATATGAAACTACTAAAGTTACAGGCGATATGGAACTAAATGGAATGTTCCTAAATCGTGGAAAGTGGTTTGATCTTGAAATAGCGGCCAGAGAAAAATTAACTGAAGCTTCCAAAAAACTGGATAAATTCTTTGTAAAATATAGTGCCACTAAATCAGGTCAAATGCAACTTGACTTGTGTGGTGAAAATTTCATTAACTATAATAGTCCATTACAACTTCGTGAAGCACTATCATATGTACTAGGTTTCCAACTTGTTTCTACTGCAGAACCCGAATTAAAGAAGTTAAATCATCCTGTCATTACAGCACTGTTGGACTATCGTGAAGCGTTCAAAAGAATGACCACGTATGGTTCAGCATTTATTCGGGAAAACGTAAATCCACTCACGGGTAGGATCCATTCAAGTTTTAATCAAATGCGCGCTGACTCGGGACGATTTAGCAGTTCCGATCCAAATCTCCAGAACATCCCAGCTGACAAGGAATATCGTGCGGCCTTCACAGTACAATTCCCAAATAGAAGAATGGGGATAGCTGATTATTCAGGTTGTGAACTTCGTTTATTGGCAGAGTTATCTGGTGAAGAAGCTTGGTTAGATGCATTGGAAACAGGTAAAGATTTACATACCGTGGTTTGTTCTATAATTCAGGATATCCCATATGAGTCAATGGTCGACGACCATCACGTAGTACTTCCTAAATATAAAGAATTGCGAAGACTTATCAAGATTTTGAACTTTGCATTAATGTATGGTGCTGGACCAAGAAAATTAGCTGATTCGATGGGTGTTCCTTTAGAAAAATCCAAAGAAACTATGGGTACTTTCTTTGGTAAATTCAAAAAGATTCGCGCCTGTTTGAACGATCTTGTAACAAATGCTGAAGAAAGAGACTACGCGTTAAGCCCATTGGATGGACGTAGACGTTACCTAACCGACTTCGATTGGGAAATACCTAAAGAAGCAGCACACGCAGCAAACATTGCAAAGAACATGCCGTTTCAAGGTGGAAACGCCAGCATAACAAAAAAAGCTATGGTCAATATGAGAAATAATTTTATTAAAAATAATCTCGATTCCAAAGCCAAACTTATTTGCTGTATTCATGATGAAATCTTAACCGAACACGAAGACAGTATAAGTGATGATGACATGAAAAACACAATGGAAAAAGAAATGTTAGATGCAGCCTACCATTATGTTAAAAAAGCAAAAATGGCTGTAGATGTTAAAATATCAGACCATTGGGAAAAATGACAAATTCACGAGTAATGATTATCGGAAAAATGACTTCTGGTAAAACTACTCTCGCAACTCATCTAGTTGAAAATTTTGGTTTTAAAAAGTTAGCCTTGGCTGACAAGTTAAAAGAAATTGTTAATGCTTTTGACCAACCAAATATGACAACTCAAAAAATAATACAAACATTTGTAAGTAGATATATTCATCTTACAGATGCCGAATATCAAAATCTTGTATACGCCATCGACAACACACGACGTATTCCTGATGAAAAACCTAAACCTCGACGTAGATTACAATACCTTGGAACAGAAGGTGGACGTAAAACGGTTCGAAATACGATTTGGATTGATATACTAACAGCCCAGTTAAAACCTTATGGTAGGTATGTAATTGATGATGTTAGATTTCCAAACGAGTTTCAGGCTTTTTATAATATCGGGTTTACACCAGTCAAACTTGTTGTATCTCCCGAAACACAAGAAGAACGTCTGGTACGACTATATGGCAATTATGATCCTGCCATATTGAAACATGATTCAGAAACAGGTTACGATCTTATCAAGGTTGACCTGCGGTATCAAATTAATAACGATGGTCCGCTCGATCATCTTTATCATTATGCTGATCTGATATTAGGATTATAATAAAAAAGGGTCTTGGATTTCTCCAAAGCCCTTTTTATTTTTTTACCCTAAAATCTAGGCAGCATTTTAGTTTGGTGTAATGCCTTCAATTGTTAGAGATTCAATGCGAGAACATCTCAATGAACAGTTTTCCATTACGATGGTTTGTTGGCCTGTTATGGACATTTGATATGTTTGGATGAAACAGTCACGCAACACAAGAGCACCCATAGGTTCAGATTCGCTGTCTTGCACGATAAATGCTAAATCGAGAGAATGATTGAAGAATGAAGAAGCTAGATTAGCATAGAAGTGTTTTACAGTGTTGTAATGCGAACCAGGTGCATCCGGTCCATGAGGTTCTGCTTGATCAGGATTTACAGGATATAAAACACGAAGCAATGAATCGCCGTTGAAAACGACTCTTGTCAAGTTAGCCTGAATAAAGGTTCTTCCAGGAATGAAGAATGGTATTTTTGATCCAATCTCAAATACTTGCTGGATTTGTTTATTCTGAATAACTGATGCGTTATCCAAAACACCAATCGGTACAAGAAGATCTGGAGTAATTATTCTTTCAGAAGGATTTGTTCCTGGTTCCGGCATTTTAGCAGCACAGATTACTATTGATTCTGACGAAACAAAATCTGTCCCACCTGCCATGTCATCGGGCTGTACGTGTTTAGTCTTAAAATCCCATTGACTTAAATTTAATAAACTCATTTATATGTCTCCTTAAAATACCAATGTGATTTTAATGTAGTTAACTGGATATTTTACTTTAACGCTAATGGTTACCTTGATTGAGTCAGGTTGATCGGGGTCTTGATAGAGTTTTTCTAACTTAACATCGACTACGTGACCTTTTGCAATCAAATAGTTTGCAATAGCTGAGAAAGTCATTCCAAGAGTATTCAAGAAATCTGGAGTAATGTTATAACGACCAATATAAGGAGCTAAACTATCGGCTATGAACTTCGAGCAGAAGTCTAATGCTTTTGTTATGCTCAATTCACGACGTTCTATTGTGGCCATGTCGGTTGACAATTGATGTCTGCAATAGATTGGTGAACTGTCGGTCATTTGCACAAAGATGTAGTTACCACCTTCAGCAATTGTATTCAGACGAGTTTCACTAAATACATCGTTAGAGTATTTAATACGTGAAATACCAGAAATTGGTACATTGGTAAATGGATCAGAAGGTGCATATGCGGAAATCATTCCTGCTGTAACTGTTGCCAAGTAATAACCCGGAACAGGTATATAGCAAGTAAGGAATGAATATTCAGATTGAATGTCTTCCCAAACTGCATCTGTTAATTCTGAATTAACATAGTATTTCTTTCCACTAGACATCGTAACTGTTCCAGCAAGAATTGCAGGAAGTCCCATTGAACCATTGATGTGGTCAAGATAGGTTGAATTCAATGTTGAAATATGACGTCTTTCAAGCAAGTAACAAACGTCTGGCATAGTCCAGAATACACGTCTTTCACCATATTGAAGAGCATTGAATTTCATCAGTTGGGCAGTATCACCAAGATAATCCTTACCTGCTTGATATCCTTCATCAAACTGTCCCAAAGGATCGTTTTCATTTGTGCTGTTTACCCAAGGAATATTTCTATTTTGAATTGTTATACGTAAACGTTTTTGTTCTGGTTGAGAGAAGAAGTTTACGTGATCTCTATAAGCACTAAGTATGGTAGCATCTTGAGCCAGTGGAACCATTACATAAAGTTCTTTGGAACTTAAATAATCGAGAGCATCGGCATGATCCAAATCAGTTGAGTCAGTACCGTATGCATAGATTGTACTATTTGCTGCTTGCATACAAAGTGATGCAGCCATTGCTAATGGATTGATACTGGTAATAAGACCAATACGATCTTTAATCTCGTCTTGTCCACCTAGATTTAATAGAGAAGTAAGATTATTTTTTTGTGCACGATATCCAATCTTAATTGCAGCGCCAACCCATGCCGTTCCGAGACCTGCGTTTATAGAAACGGTAGTATGGCCCAAATCAATATCTTGCGGAACACTAAAATCATCTGATGTAAGATGTAAAATATTTCCTGCAGTACTTCTTGTATTACCAATAAGATCCACGTAAACTGATCCCGGGTCGACTGACGGCCAATCGGCGTCAAGACCTGAAATTGTTACAGTAATCGCACTGTTATTATATACATCGGAATATTCGTGTGTGAATTCGGAATCAGGATTTTCTGAAATTTCATCAACATAATAAGCGTCTCCTATCACAACAGCTAATAAATCTGGTGGAATTAAACCTGGAGATGCCTTAAGTTGTTTTTGATCAACTTCAATTCCTGGTTTGTTGTATGACATTATTTTTTTTCCTCCTAGGAAATTAATATTCTATTTAAGTATTAGGTGAAAAATCAACATTAGGTAGTTTTTTTGGTTTTATCATATCGGCAATAGCTTTGGGAATATCATAGACCGTGGCTTTGGCGGCCGCCAGTGTTCTTCCGGGACCCCACCATGCTGCTTGTTCGGCACCTTCTCTGAGTTTAGTTGTAACAGATCCTGGGGTCGTCGCAGCAGTCAATGCACCCATTCCTACGCCAAGATTAGCTGCGGGGTGAGTTATCATACCGAGAGGAGTTCGTTTATAAATATTGCTTCCATCGATAACAGGAGTTTTATTAAAAAACAATCCAGTCGAAGGAGCCGATTCACGAACACCGTGTGTCCAGTTATTGCCTATGGCTTTGAATGCTCCACCAATACTTCCTTGTCCAGCTACAATATCATAGGTTTTTTCAGTATGGGCAAATACATCTCCAACTACTTTCTTAATTGGATTTTGGAACCATTTCCATCCAGCGCCAATTTCAACTTTGGCACCAGATGCAATATCTGCTGCCGTTAGCGCTTTGCTCGCTACGTTTGAACCAGCTACTGCCTCACCAATAAATTTACCGACGCGGGGTGCAAATTTTGAAATTAAATCTACAATCGGCCCAGCATTTTTTTCTAATTCATCTAAAAAAGCAGTATATGCAAGTTTATTAAACATTAATTAATCCATTTTCCTGTATTATTGTTTCCCACGTTTCTGGGTCTGTTTCAGGTAAATAGGCTCCAACTATTCCACTTTCTATTACTGGGCCATATCCATAGACAAAGTTGTCTAAATAAAATTCTGTTACAATACTATCTGTCGCTGGATCTGGGGTTTCAGTATGTTCAGTAAGTGTCACTGCATCTAAATAAATGGCCTGCAATAATGAACCAATTAAGGGAGCTGTTGAAAAAATGATAGTGTTTTGTCTTACCGAATAATCGAGATTTTCAACTAAAATTTTCGTGGTGTCACCTAAAGTAGATGTAACAAATATAGAATAAAAATCTACTGATGATGTGACTGTTTTTTGTGAAGCGTAAATCAAATTTACAGGAACCACGGTAAGTTCAATTCCAGAATCCGATTTAACTACGTTTTCTTCACCTATTGTAATATCAATGATTTGATGTATTCCACGTTTTCTAATTTGTTTTTTATAACCAGTCAGTGCATTGAAAATCATCAATGCCAGTTCTTCCGCAACCAATCCGTTTTTTGCAATACAATTATAACGAAGTGAGCCTCGTATTAAATCTGTGTAAACTTCAGTTTGATTTTGAAGACTCAAGGATTGACGTTGGCCCATACTTGTGTAATCCCAACGCATCGATCCACGTTCTGTTATAATGGACGGTTTCTTTTCAATGAGTTTTTGGTCTACGGAATACTTGTCGGCAATTAAAACTTCGGTTTTTGTAAGATCAGATGACCATCTATATTTAGAACTTTCCGCAAAGAACGCTTGGGCAAAACTTAAAAACAATCGTTTAATAAAAAGACTGTAATTTCCGCTTGTCCCAATTAAGGCTCCTTCATTTGGTACGGTCATGATAAAATCTTAAACCAATTCATTAATTGTCCGTGAATTTTTTCTTCAGGATCTAATGGATCCTCTTTTGAATGATCAAAGTATTCCTTGAGAGTTAATGTCTTTCCTGATTGTTTTACGATAAGATCATTGTTTGCATCGGGTTCCACAGTGCCTATATTTGACAATGCCGTAAGCCTGCCTGCCAAAAATTGTGCAAAACCTGTAGCATCAAATTGTGGATCTGTCACTCGTTCGAAAGAAAACATCTTAACCCTAGTATACTCCCAAATCTAAAACCTGTCAAGGTTTATTTACCACGTCTTTTAAAGCATATCCGAGATTTTGGGTTTCAGATGCTCCTGGTGAAACAAACGCACCCAATAGCCACTCTTTAAACTTAGATGGCTTTTTCCCAGAAATTCCTTTATCAAAAGCACCTCTAAACCAATTTTTTGATAGTTGCGTCTTACTTAATTTGTCCCGAATCATGTTAAATCCAATATGGGCACCGATATGTGGTTCAGCAAGTGCTGGTAATGCCGATATTGCCCCC
>Ga0265323_10000691_pt1 | contig 18354 bp, 14 predicted proteins | sample 41225metaG_FD_193580 | JGI IMG/M metagenome (GOLD analysis project Ga0265323, IMG submission 193580) | Rhizosphere microbial communities from Carex aquatilis grown in University of Washington, Seatle, WA, United States - 4-12-25 metaG | ecosystem: Host-associated > Plants > Roots > Rhizosphere...
GCCCAGCATGTCGGCCACCAGGCGGCTGGTCCGGCTCAGTTCGCGGGCCTCGATCGCGGTCTCCAGCCCGAAGTAGTCGGCGCGCGTCCGAATCGCCATGATGACTTCTTCCAGGGCGGCGTTCCCTGCCCTCTCGCCAATGCCGTTGATGGTGCCTTCCACCTGGCGGGCCCCGTTGAGGATGCCGGCCAGCGAGTTGGCCACGGCCAGGCCCAGATCGTCGTGGCAATGCACGCTGATGGTGGCCCGTCCGGCGTTGGGAACGCTCTCGCGAATCGAGCGGATCAGGGCGCCGAACTGCTCCGGCATGGCGTAGCCGGTGGTGTCCGGGATGTTGACCACGGTGGCGCCGGCATCGATGACGGCCTGGAGCATTTCGAAGAGATACGGCGGGTCGGCGCGGCCGGCGTCCTCGGCGTAGAACTCGACGTCGTCGGCCCACTCGCGCGCCAGTTTGACGGCGTCCACGGCCATTTGCAGGATCTTGACCTTCTTCTCCGCCAGCGTCCTGCCGTAGCGCTCGTCCAGGAATTTGCCGCGGATGTGGATGTCGCTCGACCCGATGCCGGTGTGTATGCGCGGGCGCCTGGCCTTGGCCAGGGCCTTGCCGCAGGCGATGATGTCGCCGGGCACGGCGCGCGAGAGGGCGCAGATCGCCGGGCCCTGAATCTCGCGGGAGATGCGCTCGACCGATTCGAAATCCGCCGGGGAGGACGCCGGATAGCCGGCCTCGATCACGTCCACGTTCAGGAGCGCCAGTTGTGCGGCGATCATGAGTTTTTCGCGGGTTCCCAGGCGGGTGCCGGCGGCCTGTTCGCCGTCGCGCAGGGTGGTATCGAATACGGCAACTGTGTCGGACATCCTACAGTTTTATCACGCCGGGAGGCATGTCAGAACTCGAAACCGCCACGCGTGGCGGTTTCAAAACTCGTTAGTCACATGGAATCAATTATTTAGTGGCAAGTAAGGCGCCACGCGAGTGGCGGTTCTGGAGAGGCGGCGCCCCAGCCTCTATAATCGAATCAGTGGATCTGGAAAAGACACTTCTGCGCAAGGTGGGCGAGGCCATCCATCGCTTCAAGATGATCCGAGACGGCGACCGCGTGGCCGTGGCCCTGTCCGGCGGCAAGGATTCCGGAACCATGCTGGAAGCCCTCCTGCTGCTCCAGGAGCGCGCGCCGGTGGAGTTCACCGTATGCGCCTTCACCGTCGAGCAGGGCAAGTTCCTGCGGCCCATCGAGCCGGTGGGGGAGTACCTGAAGGCGCGCGGGGTGGCTTGGACGTGTTTCCGCGACGCCCCCTCGCTGAGCCTGCTCGCCAGCCAACCGGGCCACGGTTGCGATTTGTGCAGCCGCTACCGGCGGCGGGCGGTCTACGAGGTGGCCGACGGGTTGGGCGCCAACGTGATTGCCTTCGGCCACACGGCCGACGATTTCTGCGAGGCCCTGCTGCGCAATACCATGTTCACCGGCCGGCTGAGCGCGCTGCCTCCGGTCACCCGCTCGCGCAACGGGGGCTACCGCCTGATCCGGCCGCTGGTGTTCGTCAGCGAGCGGATCACCCGCGCCTACGCCGAAGCCCGCGGACTGCCGCTGGTCCCCTGCGGCTGCTCGCAGAAAACCGGCACCGTCCGCAGCCTGCTGCGCGGCGTGTTCGCCGAAATCGAGCGGGAACACCCGCATCTGCAGGAGAACATCCTCGCGGCCATGGGGAACATCGATACCGGCCGCCTGCTGGACCCGCGATTCCTCGCCGAAGACGGCGCCGCGCCTCCGCCCATCGTCATCGAACCGTAACCCATTATTGACGCGGCTGTAGCAATGCGATTAGCATGGGGCTTCACCCCATCGAATTATGAGATTCCTGCCACGCGAGGAGAAATTTTACCACCTGTTCCTGCAACAGGTGGAGGTGATCGCGGAAGCTGCGCGCCTGTTGCTGGACGGATTGCAATCCGGAACCGCGCGCATGGCCAGTTCGGCCACCGAAATCGCCTTGTTGGAGCGGCGCGGAGACGAGCTGATCCACGAGATATTCACCCGTCTCAACCAGACCTTCATCACCCCTCTGGACCCGGAGGACATCCACAACGTTTCGGCGGCCCTCGATAACGTACTCGACGGCCTGGAGGACACGGCCCACCGCCTGGTCTCCTACAAGATCGACCCGATACCGCCGAACATGATCACCATGGCGGAACTGGTGCAGTCCTGCGCCAAGGCGCTTACCGCGGCGTTCACGGCGCTGGGCAAGAACGGCACCATCATGGACCACTGCATCGAGATCAACCGGCTGGAAAACGAAGCCGACCGCATCGGGCGGGCCGCCGTGGTGGATCTCTTCGACAAGGAAAAGGATCCGATCACGCTCATCAAGCTCAAGGAAGTCTACGATTTCTTCGAGGAGACCATCGATAGTTGCGAGGACGTCGCCGACGTTCTGCAAAACGTGGTGGTTAAGAACAGCTAGACATGACGGTCTCCCAACTAGCCGTCCTGATCATCGGCATCGCGTTGGTGTTCGATTACATCAACGGCTTCCACGATGCGGCCAACTCCATCGCCACCATCGTGGCCACGCGGGTCCTGACGCCGCTGCAGGCCGTGGCGTGGGCCGCTTTCTTCAACTTCGCCGCGGCCTTTCTTTTCGGCACCTCGGTGGCCCAGACCGTGGGGAAAGACTTCGTCAACATTCATCTGGTGACGCCCTGGGTGATTATGGCGGGGTTGCTGGGCGCCATCACCTGGGATCTGATCACCTGGTGGTTCGGCCTGCCCACCAGCAGCTCCCACGCGCTGATCGGCGGGTACGCCGGTGCGGCCATCGCTCACGCGGCCATCGTGCGCGGCGTCAGCCACAGCTTCGAGGGGCTGATTCTCGGCAAGTGGCCGCTCACCATCCTATTCATTTTCACCGCGCCGGTGATCGGGTTGCTCGCCGCCTATGCCCTGATGGTCCTGGTGTACTGGCTGTTCCGCAAGTCCAGCCCGGCGAAGATGGACAAGTATTTTCGCAAGTTCCAGTTGCTCTCCGCGGCGGTGCTGAGCCTGTCGCACGGCTCCAACGACGCCCAGAAGACCATGGGGATCATCACCGGCGTGCTGTTGGCCTCGGGATATCAGAAGACCTTCGCCGTGCCCAACTGGGTGGTGATTGCGGCCTACGGCGCGATTGCGCTGGGAACGCTCTCGGGCGGCTGGCGGATCGTCCACACCATGGGCGGACGCCTGACGCGCCTGCGGCCGCGGAGCGGTTTCTGCGCCGAAACGGGCGCGTCCATGGCTATCCTGCTGGCCACCCGCCTGGGCCTGCCCGTATCCACCACGCACGCCATCGCCGGCGCCATAGCCGGAGTGGGCAGCATTCACCGGCTCAAGGCGGTGCGCTGGGGAATTGCCACCAACATCATGTGGGCGTGGGTGATGACCATTCCGGCGGCCGCCATCATCGCCTGGGTTTCCTATGTCCTGCTGCACTCGCTGGTGGGGGCGTAGACCGCCCGAGCCAGGCCTGAGCCCGGCCAGTGCTATCGTGTAATCTGGCTCCCGGTTCGCGGCTGCTGCCAGTGGCACGGACTGGGACCCTCGGGAAGGTACTGGATGCGAAGACTCCTCTTTTTGACCCTGATCGCCGGACTGCTCAGCGCCCAGCCGCAGCAGCCGCCACCACCGCAACCGGCGCAGCAACCGGCGGCGCAGCAGCCCGTGGCGCATGGAGACGTCGATTTCTACCAGCGGGTGACCAATATTCTGGCGCCCACCAAGGTGTTCGACCACGACGGGATGATGGTCAACGGGGTCCGGGGCGACCAGTTCCACCTGTTCGACAACGGCAAGGAACAGAACATCCGCGTGGAGGAGAGCTTCATCCCCATGTCGATGGTGGTGGCCATCCAGTGCAACGGCGAGGTGGACCAGATTCTCCCCAAGGTGAACAAGATCGGCAACATGATCGGCCCGCTGATGCTGGGATCGGAGGGCGAAGCCGCGGTGCTGGCCTTCGACCACCGCATCCGCCACATGCAGGAGTTCACCAGCGATCCGAACAAGATCAGCGACGCGGTGAAGAAGATCCATCCCGGCAGCCTGTCGGCGGCCCTGGTGGACGCCGTAGACGAGGCTGACCACATGCTGGAGAAGCGCCCCAAGGACCGTCAGAAGATCCTCCTGCTGATCAGCGAGACGCGCGACCAGGGCAGCGTCAACGGCGCGCGGCAGACGCTCCAGCACCTGCAGGTGCACAACATCACGGTCTATCAGGTGACCATGTCGCGGGTGTTGGGGAAACTGACCGGAACGCCGGACGTGCCGCGTCCGAACAACCTGCCGCCGGCGATGTCCCCCATGCCCTCTAACGTGCCCGCCACTCCCAACACGGTGATGCAGACGTACGGAACCGAGGGATCGCGGGTAGAGTTCCTGCCGCTCATGATCGAGATATTCCGCGACGCCAAGAGCATCTTCAAGGCGCCCCCAGCGGAGGTTTTCGTGCACGGGACCGGCGGCTCGCAGTTCGGCTTCTACCGCAACCACGGGCTGGAGGATGCCATCCAGCGCATGGGCGAAGAACTGAACAGCCAGTACATGCTGAGCTACAACCCCAGCACCAAGACCGAAGGCGGCTGGCACACCATCAGCGTGGAAGTCAGTGGCCACGGCAAGGTGGAAGCCAAGACGCGCCCCGGCTACTGGACCGCCGCGGATTTCCGGTAGGCCGGCCCCACGCCTGCCGTCCCGCTCCGGAACCCATCACGGGAGTTTCACATCCCTTTCGGGCTGCTATAATCTGTTGGTCCGATATTTACCGCTAACTGTATCGCTAGATAAGAAAGGACGAAGTATGCGAACCGTACTCGCCGCGGCGCTGGCACTGGCCGCAATCATGCATGCGCAAACCAACCGGGGAGCCATTACCGGTCTGGTCACGGACCCCACCGGGGCGGTGGTCGCCGGAGCGAAGGTGGTTGTCACCAATGTGGGAACCAACGAAACGCATCGGGCGACGACTTCCGACTCGGGCGGCTTCACGGTGCTGGACCTGGAACCGGTGGAGTACCGGATCGCCGTGGATGCCGCCGGATTCGCGCCCGCGGTTACCGAGCGCGTGAAGGTCGATACGGCTTCCACGGCTACCGTGAACTTCCGGCTGAAACCCGGCAATATCCGGACAGAAGTCACGGTCGTCACCGCCGCCGCTCCCCTGGTGAGCACCGAATCGGGGACCAGCGGACAGACCATCACCGAGGCGCAGTTCATCAACGCTCCCCTGGCGAACCGCAGCGTGCTGGACCTGGCGATTACAGTTCCCAACGTCACTGGCGACGTGGGCACCGAGGACCCCGGCGTGGGCTCCGGCGGCACGCAACCGGGCTACAACCTGACCATCAACGGCGGGCGCTCGGGCAGCAGCCTGATGCTGGCCGATGGCGTGAACAACACCGGCGTGGGCCTGGCGCGCGCCGTGGTGAGCTTCTCGCCGGAGACGGTGCAGGAGATGTCGGTGCAGACCAACGCATACTCGGCGGAGTACGGCCGCACCGGCGGCGGCGTCATCAACGTCACCACCAAGAGCGGCACCAACCAGTTCTCCGGCACATTGCTCTATTTTGGACGGAATCCGGCCCTCAGCGCGGCGCCCTACACCCTGGCGAGCACCAACCGCTCCCCCTCGACCCTGCGGGATAACGAGTTCTCGGCGACCTTCGGCGGGCCGGTGTACATCCCGAAACTGTATAACGGGCACAACCGCACGTTCTTCTTCGTGGCGGTGGAGCCGCGCTGGCGCACCGATCACGTTCAGGTGGACGGCCTGATGGCCAACGATGCCACGCGGGGCGGCGATTTCAGCAACACGGTGCTGGCCACCAACAGCGCCTCGGTGGCCGTGCCGGCATCGGTCGCCGCGCTGTTTCCGACCGTGAAGACCAGCACCTCGGTGATTTACCAGTCCTTCACACCGGTGGGAACCCAGTTCACGCAGATTGCCGCGCCCTCGGGCGGTACGCTGACGCCGTTCCCCAATAACGCGATTCCCACATCGATGCTGGATCCGGTGGACGTGCAGATGCTGCAGTACATCCCCAAACCGAACACCGGCTACTACATCGATCCCAGCGGCAACCTGGCGAATTACGTGACGCAGCGGTTCCTGCAGGACAACAACACCCGCTACACCGCCAAGATCGACGAGAACATCAGCGACCATAACCACCTGAGCCTGCGCGGAACCATCGTTCCGATTGTCGGGAAGACCGGTTTCAACGCGGACTATCCGGCCAGCGGCAGCGCGGCCAATTACAGCGATTCGAAACAATTCATGGTGGAAGACACGCAGGTGATCGGGGTGAGCGCCATCAACGATTTGCGCCTCAACTACACGCGCGGGCGCTTCAGCAACACCTTCGGTCCGCAATGGGACGTGAAAACCGGCGCCAATCTGAGCACCATGTACGGGCTTCCCAGCCTGACCCATGGCGGGCTGCCGGTCATCACCGACGGTCTGGGGACGTACGGCCAGATCGGCGAGGGCGGCTCGATTCTGGGCGACGACACGGAAGAGCGCTACAACCTGGGCGATACGGTGATGTTCAACCGGGGGAAGATGAGCTTCAAAATCGGCGTGGAAATGACCCACGAGTTGCTGAATACCACCAATTACCTGTACTCGGCGGGCGGCACGTACAGTTTCTCGGCGAATGAGACCTCCACTACGGGGGTGAAAGGCGGCACGGGCGGCGTGCAGTTCGCCAGCTATCTGCTGGGCGTGCCGGACGGCGTGACGCTGAATAACGCTCTCCTGTCGTATTACTACCGGTGGAATAGCGGCGCGGCTTTCATCGCTGACGACTGGCGGGTAACTCCCACCCTGACGCTGAACCTTGGGCTGCGCTATTCGCTGCAACTGCCCCGCACCGAGAAGTACGACCATCAGGGTGCGTACCTTCCGGCCCTGGCGCAATCGTTCCCGCTGGCCAGTCCGGTGACGCTGCTCACCGGGCAGACGATCAGTTCGGCGCTGGTTCCGCCGTTCGCCTTCGACGGCGCCGGCGGCCGGTCGCGCTATCTGTGGCCCGCGGACTATCGGGATTTCGAACCTCGTTTCGCCTTCGCCTGGAGCCCCAAGATGCCCGGCCTGGATCCGGGACGCGTGGTGATCCGCGGCGGCTACGGCCTGTCGCACAGCCCCCTGAACGGGCAGAACCGGCAGCCCTTCCCGAACTTCTCCAGCCCGGCCACCAGCTTCAGCGAGAACTCCGGCCAGGTCAACTCGAAGTACGTGATGCGCATGTCCAGCAACCCTCCCAACGATCCGGTATTGAACTGGGGGCAAGTGCTGAGCATCCCCTCGAACGGGCTGAATTACCTGGGCAGTCTGAACTACACCTCGCAGGGATTCGCGATCGCGCCCAACATGAAGACCCCGTCGGCGCAGAGCTGGAATCTGAGTATCGCCTTCCGGGCCGACGTCAAGGACGTGATCGAGCTGGGGTACGTGGGGAACAAGGGAACTCACCTCTTCATGCCGATGGAGAACCAGAACGCCTCCAATATCGGCCTGGTGCAGGCGCTCTATGCCGCCGGCCAGAGCCCCACGACCACGGTGGCCGACCCGCTCGGACGCACCAACACGGCGGGCGCGGTGATCTCGGTGCAGCAGGGGACCCTGGCCAGCACCTTCCTGGGATTCAACAATCTGTATACCCGGTGGGATTCGTCGGCCGACAGCATCCGGCATGCGGGGTATGTCAGTTGGGTGCGGCGTCCCACGCAGGGACTGACGATATCGACGAACTACACCTATGGCAAGTCGATCGACGATGCCAGCGACTCGGCTCCGGAAGGCGCCACGCTGAACTCGCAGTATACCCAGGTGAGCGGGGCCAGTTTCGGCGGCGCGCGCAGCCTGGACCGTTCCGTCTCCGCCTTCGACGTGAAACACACGCTGGTCGCCTCGGTGCTCTACGACCTGCCGTTCGGGCGCTCGCGCCGGTATTTCCGCGGCATGCCCAAGGCGGCCGACGCGGTTTTCGGGAACTGGTCGATTTCGGGAATCGAGCGCATGCGCAGCGCCCTGCCGTTCATGCCGGTGATCGAGGACAATAACCTGCTGGGCGACAACGCCTCGGGAGCCAAATACTCGATGCGGCCGGACGAGGTTCCGGGCGTTCCCGTGGTGAACCCGCTCTGGAGCCGCAGTTGCCCGTACACCACGCAGTGCCAGCCGTACCTGAATCCGGCGGCCTTTGAGCGCCCCGCGCTGGGGATGCTGGGGGACGCGCCGCGCACCCTGGATGGGGGACGCGGGCCCATGCAGAACTACTTCGACGCCTCGGTGCAGAAGACCGTGCCGATTCATGAAGGCAGGGTCAGAGTGCAGGTGCGCGTGGATCTGCTGAACGCTTTCAACCATCCGACCTTCGGCCCCGGGTCGGGCTACACGGCGGGCGACCTGTTTACCGCCGCCCCCTCGACGGCGGCGATTTCGGCGGCCAATTACAATAGCTGGGCCTCGGCCAACAACCAGCCGCAATCGACCACCACGGCCGGCGCGGCGAACCTGGCCATGGTGCAAGCCTTCGTGACCGGCGCGCAGAACTCGAAGGGGGTGCTGCCGGCGAGTTTCTTCTCCGTGCCGCTGCCCCAGGGTTTCTCGGCCATGTCGGCGAACAACTTCAATATCCTGTCGCCGGACGGGTATAAGCTGTACGCTCTCAAGAACGTCGCCGACAGTAACTTCGGCGTACTCTCTCAGAAGGCGAATCCGCGCTACGTGCAGTTCGGACTGAAGATATTCTTCTGATGGGGACAGGCCGGCTGGCCCCCGCGGGAGGCGGGCCGGCCTTTCCTAAACTTTGTAGTCCCACTCCTTGCGGTAGGGCGTGTCCACCAGGCCATTGGCCACTTCGTCGTTGGTAATCTTCATGGCCTTGGCGTCCCAGAGGAGGACCTTGGAGGTCCGCCAGTAGCGGGGCGCGGATGCGGAGCCGGCCGGGGCGGGGCGCGCCTCGGGCGCGTGCACGTGGCCGTCGCTGGACGCCGGAACCCATACCACGGCGGAGTCCGACCGGCCGGCCTGCCCCCAGCCGGCTCCCCCGCGCGGTCCGGGCGTGCTGTAGCGGCGCAGCGCCAGCGTGCCGAGCAGGGCGAACTCGGTGAGATCGCAGGCGAACTCGATGGGCGTGATCGACTTCCTGCCGGCCTTGCACATGCGTATCCACTCGGCGTAGTGATCCGGCCGCTCGCAGCGCGGGAGGTAAGGCTCGGGCTGCTTGAAGTCCTTAAAGCGGCTCTCGGGCAGCAGTTGGCCGCCGGGGAGCCCGCGCAGCGTTTGTCCCTCGCGAGGCAGGGTGTGGTCCGGCAGCCAGGGGCTGCCTCCGTAGAATGCGGAAACCTGAACGCCCCTCTCGCCCACGAACATCATGCCGCGGCCGGGCATCCCCATCTCGGCGGGCATGCTGAGCGGCCGCGGCGGCTGCAGGCCGCCATCGTAGAAGAACGCCATCATCTCCGGGTGCTTGCCGCGGGCCGGGAAGTGCCACTGCACGAAGTTGACGATGCTGGCGCACTCGCTGTTCTCCACCACCCCATCGGGCGAGAAGGCCTGGCTGGCATCGCAGGCGACCCAGTCCGGCGCGCCCATCTCGAGTTCGTCGTGAAAGACGTGGAGCGCGTGGCACGCCACGTCGCCCAGGTTGCCGGTTCCGAAGTCCCACCAGGGACGCCAGTCTCCGTAGTGGTACGTTTTGTGATACGGCCGTGCGGGGGACGGGCCGCACCACTGGTCCCAATCCATCCCGGCAGGCGGCGTCTGCTGCGCCGCGGGCCTGGCGAGCCCGCTGGGGCTGTGCGTGCCGGTCCAGAAATGGGCTTCCCGGATCGGGCCTATGGCGCCGCTCAGAAGCAGTTCGGTGGTGGCGCGGGCAGGACCGGTGCGCGAATCCTGAATGCTCGCCTTGGTGGTGACCTTCGAGGCCAGCGCCGCCGCCTTAACGCGCCGCGCCTCGGCGATGCTGTGGGTGACCGGCTTGGCACAGTAGATGTGCTTGTCCATCGCCAGGCCCGCCAGCACCAGGTGGGAATGCCAGTGGTCCGGAGTGGCGACGATCAGGGCGTCGAAGTTCCTGCTCTCCTTGTCGAACATTCTCCGGAAGTCCTGATAGACCCGGGCCTTGGGGTAGAGTTGGAAAGCCGCCGCGGAGTATTCGCGGTCCAGATCGCAGAGCGCCACGATCTCCTCGTCGCGGCAGCCGGCCAGGTAGTCCTGGCCCACGCCGCCCACGCCCACGCAGGCGATCCTGAGCCGGTCGCTGGGAGCCTGATAGCCGGGGCCGCCCAACACGTGGCGAGCCACCACCAGCGGCGCCAGGCCGGCGGCAATGGCGGTGCGCCGGGATATGGCGCCCTGGTTCGATTCGTTTGAACTCATGAAACCGGTCTCCTTTTCGACGTAGCCGGACGGGGGCCGGCACGGCGGATCGACGATGGCTCAGGCGCGGGGCGGCCGGTTCGCCGATTCGAACAACTCGCCGGGCCCCACGCCGGGCGCCAGCACAGCGGTCTTGCGCGCCGCGCTCAATTCGTTGCCCATCAGCGTAACATGCTGGCAGCCCGGGTCGAGCCGCAGGAAATCACCGGTACCTTCCGGCGCCCGGCAATTGCGAATGAAGGCGCCTTTCGCCTCGCGCAGCCAGACCGCCGGCGCCTCCGAGCCCAGCGCCTGCCGGCCCACAAACCCGTCGATCTCCAGGTCCTCGACGTTGCGGCAACGGATGGCGCTGCCCCACTCGGGCTTCTCGGGCGGCTCCCAGGTCAACTGCACGTTGCGCAGCGTCAGGCGCTTGGCGTACCGGCAGTAGATGTCGTAGGGAGACTCGCGGTGGCCCCAGACGGGGAACGGATACGGCGGATCGGCGTTCAGCTTCTTCTCCCGTCCGCCCTTCATGCGGATGCGGATGTTGTCCAGAAGAATGTCTTCCAGCGGACTCTCCTCCATGCCGAGGAGGAAGATGCCGCCGTCGGCGGCCGCGGTGACATTGGAGATCGTCACGCTGCGAACCGTCCCCGGCGCACTGGCCGCTTCGGCGGGCTCGCCGGGTTCGGGCAGACGGCTCCTCGGATAGGACGTCATGTAGACCGGTTGCCCGCCGCCGCTGAGGGTCATGGAGATGTTGTCAACCGTCCATCCCTCGATACTGCCGCCATCGCGCATCCAGAGCCCGACGCCGCAGCCGGCATCCCGCACCGCGCAATTGGAGAATGCGATGTCGCGGAACTCGCCGTACGTCTCGGAACCGATCTTGAGGGCCGTTTCGTGGGTCACCAGCACGCAGTTGGTCACCGCGACATCGCGGCAGACCTGGTTCCCGCCGGGCCGGCGGGTGATCTTCAGCACGATGCAATCGTCGCCGGACTGGATGTAGCAATCCGAGATGCGGACGCGGGTGCAACCGTCGGGATCGATGCCGTCGGTGTTGGGGCCGTGATCTTCGGCGTCGAGGCCGTTGAGGATTGAGATCCCGTGGATGGTCACGCGGTCGCAGTCCACCGGGTGGACGGTCCACATGGGGCTGTTGCGCAGCGTGACGTCTTCCAGGAGAAGATTCTGGCAGCCGGCGAAGTGCAGCATCTGGCTGGGGCGCCAGTCGCCGATGGTCCAGAGGCCGCCGGCGCGCTTCCAGAAGGCCATCCCGTTCCCGTCGATGGCACCGCGGCCTCGAATGGCCACGTCGGCGGCGTCCCCGGCATAGACCAGGGAGTCGCGGGCATAGTCTTTCCGGTCCCCGCTGCCCAGGAGCGTGGCGCCGGCCTCAAGGTACAGCGTGACCCGGTCCTTGAGTTCGATCGTGCCCGTGAGGTAGCGGCCGGGCGGGAAGTACACCACGCCGCCGCCGTTCAGCGAAGCCGCCAGAATGGCCTGGCGGACGGGCCCGGTATTCAGCGTGGCGCCGTCCGGCGAGGCGCCGAAATCGAGCGCATTGAATACGGGAAAACCGGTTGCGCGGACCGGCCGCTCCGCCGCGGCGGCCCGTGATCCGGCGCCACCCAGCGCGAGGAGCCCGGCCCTCTTCAGAAACTCTATCCTGTCCGTTTCCATCGCCCCTCCTGGACGCAGTCCACGTCCCGATCCAGAGTATCCTGTTGAATAGTGGCCGGACAACTGGTTGAGTGCGTACCGAATTTCTCCGAGGGGCGCGACCTCGCCATCGTTGACGCGATCGCGCAGGCCATGACAGGCGTGGCGGAGGTGGCGCTGCTGGATCGCCACTCGGATCGCGACCACAACCGCTCGGTGATCACGGTGGCGGGTCCGCCGGCGGCGGTGGGCGAGGCGGCATTTCGCGGAGTGGAACGGGCCGTGGCGCTGATCGACCTCACCCGCCACCAGGGCACCCACCCGCGCATCGGCGCGGCCGACGTGGTGCCGTTCGTCCCCCTGGAGGAAACCACTCTGGAGGATTGCGTGCGCCTGGCCGGGGAGGTGGGCCAGCGGATCTGGAGCGAGTTGCGGGTTCCGGTGTATCTCTACGAAGCGGCGGCCCGGCGGAGCGATCGCACCAACCTGGAAAACGTTCGCCGCGGGCAGTTCGAGGCATTGACGCGGGAGATGGGCACGGTGGCCGGGCGCAATCCCGACATTGGAGATCCGGTTTGTCACCCCACGGCCGGAGCGACCGCCGTGGGCGCGCGCCGGTTCCTGATCGCCTACAACATCGAGCTGAGCACGCCGGACCGGAGTATCGCCGATAAGATCGCCCGGACCATACGCGCCTCCAGCGGCGGGTTCCCCTGCGTGAAGGCCATGGGCATGCTGCTGGGGTCCCGCAACCTGGCGCAGGTATCGATCAATCTGACCGACTTCGAGCGGACGCCCTTGCATGTGGTGTTCGAAGCCGTGAAGCGCGAGGCCGCGCGCCACGGTGTGGAGGTGGTGGCGAGCGAGATCGTGGGGCTGATTCCGGGGAAGGCGCTGGAGATGGCGGCCGGCTACTTCCTGCAGTTCCGGAACCTGCGTCCAGAGTCGGTTCTGGAGCGCCGGATCGCGGCCGCTAAAGCCGCGGCTGCGGCGCTGGAGTGTGCGGAATGAGACCTTCGTACCGTATTGAAGCCAAAGGCATAGTTGAGAATTCTGCGAATCTTTAGACCGAAACCACTGGTTTTTACGTCTATACGGGTAGATTGGATTTTGCCATGATGAGAAACCAGATTTCGGAGGCCGGAAAACTTGCCGCGTTGCGCGCCCTTACGGACCGTCAGCTAAACCATCTGATCGTGAACCGGTTGGAGCGCGGATTCGCATTGTTGTGGGGTCTGGAAAGTGGAGAACCCGGAGCTTATGAAGAGCTGATGCGGGTGTGTTTGGAAATCGGTCAGCTTCTTCCCGCAGTCAACCGCGCGGACCACGCCCGCCTGGAGTCCCGATTCGCCCAACTCCAGGGCGCGTTGCGGTCGGGCATGCGCCTGCAGGCAGCCTCGTAGCGGCCTGACGCACCAGTGTGTTCTAATTTCCCTGAGACACCGCGTATGGCTCCGCGTATTGACTTGCGAACATGGCCTAACCCGAGGCGGCGCGGGGCTGTTCGAAACTGAGGACCTTTGCCGCCGGCGGCAGGGACGGGATCGCCTGCGGGTGGGCAAAATTGGGCTGCTGGTTATCGGGGCGCGTGGACGCTCGGAGAACGGCGGCGGCAATGCGGTCCAGATCACACAACGGAATGCGGTCCAGATGGGCGTCGTGCGGCGATGTGGCCGAGCGCCGCGCCAGGGACTGGAGGTCGGCCTGGCAGTCGGCGGTGAGGCGGTGGGGCGTGGTAAACAGATCCAGATGAACGCGGCCGTACCGGGAACGGGGGGAGCAGCGCTCGCTCCAGACCACGGGAATCCGCAAGTGCCAACACCAGCGGGCGTAGGTATCCAGCAGTTTCCTGCGATTGCGGGAGGCGGCGTTGAGGTAGCCGTTTTCGCGGGCGCGGCTCAGGCATCCGCGCTGGCGGCCGGTGAAGCGTGCTTCGGGATGGTCGTTCAGTCCTGGCACTACAAGACTATCGGATGGGCGGCGAGGAACCTGTAGGGCCGGGATGCGGTACCGTGCAGCACATACCCCGGATCGAGTACAGCAACTTTCCCGGCCGACTAGCGTTTATGCCTATATGAACCCCGAAACAACCGGGTTGTATGGCGGCTTCCCGGCCGCCGTTGAGGTAGTCATCGCCACCGCCGCGGCTTGCGTAGCCGTGCTGGTCTGCTATCCAATCCTCGCCGTGTCCCGGGCTGTCAGAGTTCCCGTGAGAGCGTTGAAATCCCGGTTCTCCGTACCTGGTTCTTCGGGTGTCTCGCAGGGCGGACCCTCGCGGTAGACCGCCATCCTACAGGCCCAAAATTGACCATAGTCTTTGACCATGGTCTGATCGGACTATGCAGGAGATCGCCATCTCCCGATTCAAAGCCACGTGTCTGGCGGTGCTGGAAGACGTTCAGCGCACCAAAAAGCCAATCCGCGTGACCCGCTTCGGCAAGCCGATAGCCGAGATCGTGCCGCCTGCGCCAACCGGCAAACGCGTGCTGGGCGGCATGAGAGATTCCGTCGAGATCATCGGCGACATCGTCGGACCGATCGGGGCATTTGAAGGACTCAAAATGCGCCGTATCAGGACATGAAACTCCTCCTGGACACCCATATCTGGATCTGGGCTGTCAGCCGTCAGGAGAAACTGAGCCGCGCCGTCATGCGGGAGATCGAAAGCGCAAGCAACGAACTGTTCCTCTCTCCCATCTCGATCTGGGAGGCCCACCATCTCAACAGGCGCGGCAAGCTCGGACTGAAGGGCGGCTTCCAGTCGTGTCTGGCGGATCTGCTGGAGCAGTTGCCTCTCCAGGAAGCGCCTTTCGATTTCCGCGCAGCCAGGGAATCCGCGCGCATCGAGTTCGCGCAGCCGGACCTGGGCGACAGGCTGCTCGCCGCCGCCGCTTGCGCGCTCCATCTGACTCTGGTCACGGCGGACGCGCAGTTACTCGGCTGCTCCTGGCTCAAGACGCTCCCGAGCAAGTGAAGCCGCGCGGCGGCGCTACAACGGCTCGTAGCAGTCGCGCCCGGGGGCGCACCCGGAGCGGTCCACCACCTGGTCGTCCGGACCCAGACAGGTGAACGTGCGCAGGCACCACAACGCGGTATCCTCGCTGGTGTCCTCGGCGGGGTTGCGTTCGGCGTCAATGTAAAGCCCTTTCCAGCGCAAATTGCAGCACCGGTCCCGGCTGGCTTTCCGATTGGTTCCCGGAAGTTCCATATCTCTATGCCTTTCCATTCGCGGCCGCCAGGAGCGCGCGCTTCACGGCGGTGCGGGCCAGGGTCACCTTGTACGCATTCTGGCTGAGGGGCTGGGCGCCGGAAACTGCCAGAGCGGCCGCGGCTTCGGCTGCCGCCGCGGTGAGCGGCTTGCCGGCGAGCGACCGGGCGGCTTCGGCGGCGTCCCACGGCACGGGCGCCACGTGGCCCAGCACGATCCGCGCCGAAACCACCAGCGGGCCATTCATCTTCAGCGTGACGGCCGAGGCGGCCAGCGGCCAATCCAGGGCTTCCTTCTGCCGCACTTCGTACGCCGCGCTGCGCCCGGCCGCGGGCGGAACCAGGATCTCGGTCAGAATCTCATCGGGCTGCAATACGATCTCGCGGGCGGCTTCGTCCTGGGGAATCCGGAAGAAGTTCGCCACATCCACATCGCGCGGGCCCCTGGCCGATACCAGCCGGACCTTGGCGCCCATGGCGACCAGGGCGGGAGCCAGGCTCGACGGGTTCACATAATAGGCCGGCCCGCCGCCGAAAATCGAGTGGTAGCGGTTGTCGCCGTCCACAATCCGCGATTTGCCGTCCTCCATGGCCAGCAGGCCCAGCCCCATGCGGTAATACCAGCAGCGGGGACGCTGGCACAGGTCGCCGCCCGCGGTACCCATGTGGCGGATCTGCGGACTGGGAATCCCTGCCGCCGCTTCCGCCAGGGCGGCATACCCGGCCTTCACCACCGGACTCCGGGCCAGTTCGTCCAGGGTCACCAGCGCGCCGATCCGCAACCCTGCGGCGGCCACGCGGATGCCTTCCAGTTCTTTGACGTTCTTGATATTGACCACCCGGCGGGGGGTGTGCAGACGATCCTTCATCAGGCTGATGAGGTCGGTGCCTCCGGCCAGCACATCGGCATCGCCCCAGCGGGAGCCCAACATTGCCAGCGCTTCCGAGAGGCTGGCGGGATTGCCGTACTCAAAGGAATCCATCAGGCCCTTCCTTCCAGCGCGTCGAGCACGTGTTGCGGCGTCATGGGGATTCGCGGCACCCTGACGCCGATGGCATTAGCCACGGCGTTGCCGACGGCCGCGCAAATGGGAATCGAGGGGGGCTCGCCCAGTCCGATCACGCCCCGCTTGTCGTTCTCCTCGCGGATGTCCATGTGCACGCGGATATCTCCCACGTCCGAGATCCCGGCGAGCTTGTAGAACTCCATATTGGGATTCAGCATCCTGCCGGTGCGCTGGTCCATGACGCGCTCCTCGAACAGAGCCGTGGAGATGCCCGCGATCACCGCCCCGTGCACCTGGCTTTCGGCCAGCCGCGGATTGACGACCAGGCCGCAATCCTGCACCGCGGTATACCGGTTGACCTTCACCACACCGGTTGCGATGTCCACCGACACGTCGGCGATCTGCACGCCGCACACGCCCCCGGTGGTCATGCCCGCCGCGTCGCCGCGCGCCGTGAAGACGCCCATCTCGGAGATGGACGACGCGCCCAGCTTGCGGCACGCCGCCTCCCAGGTGAGGCTCCTGCCCGGCGTCCCGCGCACGCGAATCTGCCCGCCCGCGGCTTCCAGTTGGGCGGGTTGCACGCCCAGGTCGGGCGCCACGGTTTCCAGCAGCCTGGCCAGCGCGTTCACCGACGAGCGGCGGCTGGAGGTGCACACGCCGCCCACCGTAGTGGAACCGCCCGAAGAGCCGTCTCGCGGCAGATCGCTCGACCCGATCGACAGCCGGATGCGGCCGATCGGCAGGCCCAGCGTCTCGCCCACCACTTGCAGGATGACGGTGCGCGTGCCGGTTCCCAGGTCCTGGGTGCCGATCTCCACCCGCACGCTGCCGTCCGGATTGATGACGGTGCGGCACTGGCTGGCATGGCCGCTCCCCTGCCAGGCGGCGATGCCGAGTCCCAGGCCGGTCCTGATGTCCCCGGCCGGGCCCTGGCCGCGCGGATGCCAGCGCTTCTTCCACTCCGCCAGTTCGGCGGCCTTGGCCAATTGGAGTCGATAGGTGTCCTGGCGCGCCTTGGGGGCGTAGGAGACGGCCTTCGTGAACACGTCCAGCGGATCCAGCCCGGCCTTAGCCGCGAAATCGTCGATGGCGGCGCAGGTGATGTAACAGGCCTGCTGGTTGCCCGGCGCGCGCCAGGCCCGTTGCGGTCCGCCGTTCACCCGGACCGAGGTGTGGTTGCGGCGGGAATTGGGAATGTCGAAGACGTAGGGCACGTTGCCCGGCATGGTGAGGCCGGTCACGCCACCCGAACCCCAGGTTTCGCCCTGCCAGCCGGTGATGGTGCCGTCCTTTTTCCCTGCCACCTTGACCTTGGCGAACAGCGACGGCCGGTTGCCGGCGATGGTCTGCTCGCTGGCCCGGTCGAGCCAGAGCTTCACCGGCCGTCCGCCGGCTTTCTGCGACAGCCTGGCAGCCACCACGGCCCAGGCATCCGGGCTGAACTTGCTGCCGAAACCGCCGCCGATGTAGTCCATCTGCACTTTGATGTTGGCGGCGGGAACCTTCAGATTCTGGCCCAGTTCGCCCGCGTAATCGGTGACGTCCTGGGTGGAAGGCCATACCTGGATCCCGTCACCCTGCCATTGAATCACCTGCCCGTGCGGTTCCAGGCAACAGTGGGTTACCACCGGAATGCCGTAGGAGCCCTCGGAGAGCACTTCGGCATCGGCGAAGGCCTGGTCGGGATTGCCTTGCAGCCGCTCGCCGGCCTTTTGCGTGAAGGACGCGGGAATGGCGGTCAGGCCGGCATCCTGTACGTTGTGCGGCAGCACTTCGTAATCCACGCGAATGAGCCGCAGGGCGTCGCGCGCCTGATCTTCGGTGAGCGCCGCGACAGCCGCGATTTCCGCCCCCTCCCACTGCAATTCGGCGCCGGCCGCGGCTATGGTATACACGGACTGCACGCCCTCCGCCTGTTCGGCGGCGCTGGTGTCGATGCTCCTGATGCGGGCGTGGGCGTAGGGACAGGTGAGGTAGACGCCCGTGAGCACGCCCTTCGGATTCAGATCCGAGGCGTAGCGGGCGCGCCCGCTGGACTTGACCGGGCCGTCGCGCCACAGGGAGA
>Ga0265323_10000692_pt1 | contig 18351 bp, 16 predicted proteins | sample 41225metaG_FD_193580 | JGI IMG/M metagenome (GOLD analysis project Ga0265323, IMG submission 193580) | Rhizosphere microbial communities from Carex aquatilis grown in University of Washington, Seatle, WA, United States - 4-12-25 metaG | ecosystem: Host-associated > Plants > Roots > Rhizosphere...
TTTACGTGCTATTCCACCATTTGAACTTACTGAATAAATGTCACCGCCATAACTGAATGCAATCTTGTCGCCATTAATGGCTGGAAAACGTAATAAACGCGATTCTTCTGTGGCATTAATCCTGAAGCAAAAAAGTAATGCCAATAGTATCAGATTTTTAATTTTCATAGCAGTTTAAATTAATAAGGTTCAAATTTATAGATTAATTGATGAATTGTTAAAAGATAATGTTAAGAAACATCTTTTAATGAAAAAGGTTGTCAAAAATTTGACAACCTTTAGTAAGTAGCATCTTCATTATTAACCCAAAACCTATTTCTTTTTTAATTTTTTGCTTAGCTTATTAATTGCAGTTTGAATGGATTCGTCAGGCTTAATTATATTATAATCTCCCCAGAATTCCGTATTTTTAAAATCTTCTACTTTATCGGAAAAAATATCGGATAATTTCGTGGTTTCACTTGTCTTAAATTTATTAATATTTGTGGTATCAATATCTGTGACTGCCATTTCTGACATAGTAGCGTATGTTGAACTGAATAACCTTCTTTTCCATTTACACTTAAATTTAAGTTCTGCCCTGACATAATTTAAATTCCATTTTCCATTCGATTTAACATACCTGACATAATAATCTGCACCCTGGGTTTCAAATTTTAAGGTAAGAGGTTTCTTTTTTACAAAAAGCGAGTTGGCTAAAGGCATTCCGTATTCGCTAATACTGAATTCCAGACCAGCGATAGCATAATTGTCTGCTTCAATATAAATTTTACCTTTGTACAAGGGTAAATCTCCGAAAGGTTTTTGATCGAATTCTACTACATAACACCTGGTATTATCTAAAGATACCTGCCCGGAGAGTGAGTAATTGTAATATTTGAAAATATCTTCAGAAAGAATGTCTTCAGGATTTTTCACAATATCGAGAATAAATGGCGTAACCGGACCACCTTCGAGTTTAACGACAACAGTATCCATTTTCTTTACATCCTGACTTTTGCGACCGATAACAATTTTTACTTTATCGCTACCTAACCTGTCATAAGGGGCTTTATAGGTTTCAAGTACAGCTTCGGCAACAGAAACATATTTTCTGTTTTGTTTAATTGTCTCTCTGTAAAAACCTGTGACCATTGAAGGTGTGTTCCTGTAATTTTTTGGAATGTTTTGAATGGCCTTTTTTAACAGATCTACAGGATTTTCATTCTGAATAATAATTTCTTTTAATGAAATAAGTTCAGGTTCAAGAACAACAGTATTTTCAGTATTTCTCATTTTTTCAACGGCTGACTTAAAATTTTTATAACCTATATGGGTAATACTGACTTCTCCATTTAATCTTTCATTTGGAACTTTTAAAAGAAATTCGCCATCGGCATTTGCAACTGTACCTATACTTGTACCTGTTAAAAATATATTTGCAAACATTATAGGATTGCGGGAATCCTTATCTATTATTTTTCCTGTAAGGGAAATGTAGGAAGCACTGTCTGAATTTTGTTTTGGCTTACCAATTGCTGTCAATTCAGATCCGGCGATAAAATTTAATAGTGCAAAAAGTATTAAAACTTTATCGATTTTTCTTAGCATTCTTTTTACAAATGTTTTCATTATTTTAAGTATAAATTTTTAATTTATTTTATTAATCACCATAATTTCAATTTTGAAAATTAAAACTTTATGTTTTATAAGATAATTTAATTTAAACAATTATTTTAATGCGCATTTGTATATAATACAACCGGAAACATTTTTACCCTCATTTCGTAATATTTTTTTAAGAAAAGCAATAAATATTTTACTTACAGTAATATAAATCAGATTATAATAAAAATATTGATAAGTCAGAATGGTTATGGTTTATTTATTGAATTAATTAATTTACTAAAAAAAGAAATTATTTCAGGAATGTTAGTTTTAATAAAATTGTTTTTCCGGGTAAGGAATGTTATTAATTATTTCACATAAACAATTTCATAATCTTTTGTTCCAAGACCTATTTTTTCTGCATAATCAATTCCAATCCTCCAATCGATATTTGGAAAAACAAGATTGAATAAATCATTATTATTTCCTTTAAGATTTCCTATTGCACTGGCAGGATTCACCTGGGATTTATTGACCAAATCTACACTTGCGAGGTCGAGGGCAACCGGATCAAATGATGCAAGTATTCCCAGGTCAGGAATAATAGGGATATCGTTATAATTCCAGCAATCGCAATAAGGAGAAACATCCATAACAAAATTAATATGGAAAGCGGGCTTATCTTTTAAAACTGCAAAGGCGTATTCCATTATTTTCTCCTGCATGCCTGAAGCATTTAACTTTGCCTGAGGAGCATCGTATTGACAAACAGCAATACACTGACCGCATCCAGAACATATACTGTAATCTATACTGGCGATATTTTCGTCATTGAGATGAATTGCATCAAACCCACAATTATTTACACATACTTCGCAACCTGTGCAATTTTCCTGAACGATATACGGCTTTGAGTCGGAATGCATTTCGAGTTTCCCTCCAATCGAACCGCTGCCCATTCCTATGTTTTTCAAAGCGCCACCAAATCCGGCCATCTCATGGCCTTTAAAATGGTTAAGTGAAATTATTACATCTGATTTAGCAATGGCATCGGCTATTTTAGCAGTTTTGCAATGCTTTTGGTTTATTTCTATTTCCTTATAATCGGTTCCCTTCAATCCATCAGCAATAATAATATTGCAACCTACAGTCAATGGAGAAAAACCATTTTCCATAGCACTTTGTAAGTGATCAACGGCATTTGACCTGCGGCCCTTATACAAGGTATTGGCATCCGTCAGGAAAGGAATTCCTTTCATTTCCCTGACTATTTTTACTACCACCGAAACATAATTTGGCCTGATAAATGCCAGATTTCCAGGTTCCCCAAAATGAATTTTTAAAGCTGTAAGCCTTTTCTGAAAATCAATTTCTTTAATGCCGGCTTTAGTTATAAGTAGTTCTAATTTGGAAAGTAAATTCTGATTTGGGGTTGTATGAAGGTCGGTATGATATACTAAAGATTTACTCATAAATTTTGATTTTTAATTTTTATTTATCAGGTGATTTAACACGAACACTCTTTTGCCATAATAGCATTGCTTTAGCATGCAAAAGCAATTCTTTTGACATTGGAATATTACCGTCTTCTTTAAGAAGATTTGCATAAAACCTAAGCGTATCGGGCGCATGCTTATCCTGAGCCCGTAATAAAAATACAGGCTCATCAATCGGTATCCTTCCTTCATTATCGATAATCCGCCTGTTATAATCGTCACGTGTAAATTTCATATGTATTATAAGTAAATGTTAGGGTTATTTTTATAATTTATTGTTATATATGATGCAAGATAATAAAAGATTTTTTTTGTGTAAAAAACTTAATAGATAATATAATTTGAAAGTAATTTTTTAAAAATTATTTATTAATATTTTTTTTTGAAAAATCAGATCACAAATATTCCATTTTTCAACTCACTTTATTTTTTTTACTGATTTACCAATCTGAATATTATAAATTTCATAATTAATTTTTTGAAGTTTTATAGTTTCTACGTTTCCAAATTTTATTACATCGGTAAATAACAAAGGGTATTTAAGCATTACATATGTTACATAACGATACATGGTGTTAATTATATGTTCTTTTTGTTCGGGGTTAAACTGAAAATTTTCTGAAATAATATAGCGAACATTATTATTGACCAAATTATTTAATAATGAATCAGGGAAAAATACCTCTGCTTTTGCAGAAACAATCTTTTTCAAAGAGTCAGGATTTTGTATAAATTTATTGGTATAACTATTTAATTTCAGAAAAAAAGTATCCTTATTTTCAGTAGGGACATTGAATATAAGAATCTGCCTTTTCCCATCATTTACCAAAGCATTAAAATATGAAGCCATATTTAATTTCACAAAAAAATTAAAACTTTTTTGTTTCAAGTCACCATATTTGACTGCTATAAACTTTTGATTATTATTTTTCCAAATTTTTAAAATTGAATCTAAAGGATAGGATGGCACATAATAAATTCCATAAAATTGTCGGCCCTTCCCATATATAAATGATATTGTGGGTTTTCTGCAGGCGATAATCTGGTCAGTTGGTATATTTTCTGCTGCCCATTTACTTACTTTAATATAATTGATCCAGCCAGGACTAAGTCCGTCATAAATATCATAAGTATCTAAAGATATTTCTACTTTTTTCTCAGTATTTATAATTGAAGTTGTTAAAATGATTAAAGGGATAATGATAACTATTATTAGAAATAACCTTATTTTCAATTTTTGCAGGAAATAATAGAAAATGCTTAAGAAAAAAATTATTATATATGGAAAAACAGGAATAATTAACCTGCCTTGATGCCATATGGTCTGAAGAATAATAAAAGTAGCAATTAGAAAAAATAATATATAAATTCCGGTAAATAAAAGGAATTTGTTTTTTTTATAAACTGAATAAATTCCTGCAGATAAAATGAAATAGAAAATTACAGTTATTATTGTGAATTGATTCTCAATCCTGATATCAGACCAAAAACCAAGAAATGTACAAAAAACGGACGAAAGATAAATATTTGAGTTTTGAAATAAACGATGAATAAAACCGGGCAAATCTTCTTTTCCTAATAAAGGCTTGTAATAATCCTTAAGCATTAAGCTATTGCCTTGTGATGAAAATTGTAATACGTTATCGTTCCATAAAATAATTTTTAAGGTATGAAATAAAATAAACAAAACAAGAAATGCGGATACTGCGTATGCAATATCTTTCCATCGATGTTCAATTAAAAAATATATTATTACTATAACAAATGCAACGATTCCAATATTCTTCGTCAAAAACAGTAACATTAGGAATGAAGCAAGAACCAAATGCCTTTTTATATTTTGTTTTACATTTAGAATTTCAGTATTGTCAATAAAATATTTAAAAAAATTATAAAAAAATAATACCTGGATAAACATAAAAAATGCCTCGCTGTATGTTTGGCTTGAATAATAAAGAAGATAATTATTTATCGAAAGCAGAATCAAAGTTGCAGATAATACAAAAGCAGGTACACGTTTAACAAAAGTTTTAAAGAAAAACCACATAAAACCTACCATAAAAACTACGGACAGGCTTTTGAGTAATATTAAATTTATGCCAAATAAAAGGACGAACGGGCTTAAAATTATCGGATATAACGGGCCCTGAAAGCCAGGATATTTAAAGTCTTTAATAAAATCAAAGGCACGAACGATATAAGCTGAATCGTCCCCTGATAAACTTACCCTTACATCAAAAAGCAAAAAACTAAATAATATTGTCAGAATAAGCGATAAGTAAAAGATTTTGTTTAAATGCTTTTCAAAAAAAGAATTAAAATTTTCATAAAAATCCATATTCATATTTAATTATAAATTCATATGGTAATTACTTTGAAATAGACACTATTTACTGAATACTGATTTTTTGTAAATATTGCTTTTGCTGATCTGAAATTTTCAGGAAATAAATGCCTTTTGGCAAATATGAAATATTTAATTCTTTGTGAAAATTATTCAGGTTCTTACTTAATTCTAATCTTTTTAATTCAATTCCAAGAATATTGAATATTTTAATTTTTACTATTCCAATTGAAGGATCTTCAAAATAGATATTGATTTTATCTTTTGCAGGATTTGGATAACATCTAAAAAAATCAGAATTATTCTCTGAAGGTATTGTTGTAACTGAATCGCCATCTAAAATTAATTCACCTAAATCCGAAGCATTATCCCAACTTGTATTTTTATCAGGACCCGGTAAATAATGCGAACCAAACATGTTTTTTCTCGTCGGGCCACCATCATTTGTGTTATAAGCTGTTGAAAATCCGATTACTTTACCTTCAAAAGGTTTACTGGTGTGTTATTTCCGTTAAAAACATATTTATCAGTAAATACTTTCATTTCCACTTCCCAGTAATAGGTGTGATTACCAATGCTGCTGTCCACAATAAGTTTAATATCCTGGTTAAATGTGTACCATCCCTGTCCATTTGCTCCAAAATCATAAACGTTATTTTTATCCGATAAATGATAGGCAAATGCATTATAACAGTTTGGACCGCTTGAATATGCTCCTCCTGAATGGTCCTCATCTATAAATATTTCTGCACAATCATAATTATAAATGTTATTGCCGTTTGCAGGATAATTATCTATCACAATTTTTCTGATAAATTTCATCAAAACATATAACCGGTCAGGAGTCCATACAACTTTAAACATACCTGTATAATCGTCAGGTGTTGTAGGTTGACCAATCCAAACCTGGTCTATAGGTGCCCAGTCAACCAGCGACCAACATGTGTCAATAGGCAACCCATCAATGACTGGTGGAGTGTTTGTTTTTTTTGCATGATACGGTGGTTCAGGAAAATTGTCCGTCGAAAAACTTACTTTGCCAGTTAAACAAATTAACAAAATTGAAGCACAAATTTTTTGAAGCATAATTCATTTTTTTAGCAATATACACATTGTCAAAATTAGTTAATATCAAATCAAGTTAGGCAACCATACTTTATATATTAAAAAATTAAATTTCTGAAGTTAATTTCAAATAACTGTTAAAATAATATTTCGAGAACCTGGATATTCTCGAAATTCACAAAGATAAATTCCCTGCCAGGTACCCAGATTTAACTTATGATTTGTAATAGGTATGTTTAAAGATTGACCAAATAAAGATGATTTAATGTGTGCAGGCATATCATCAACTCCTTCCAAAGTATGTTTAAAATAATTTCCGAAAGGCACAAGTTTATTAATAAAGGTATTAAAGTCGAAACGTACAGAAGGATCGGCATTCTCATTAATTGCAATGGCTGCAGAAGTATGTTTAATGAAAATATTTAATAGTCCATTCGCTGGTAATTCCGGTAAGTTTTTAAGAATAATATTTGTAATTAAATGAAAACCCTGGTTGTATCCAGTCAATAAAATTTCTTTTTGTATTAACATAATAATGGAAAGTATTTGATGATATAAAAAACAAATTTATATAATTAACGTTTGAAAACAGAAAAAATGAACAATGATATTGGCCTATGTTTTAGTAATTTTGATATCTAAATAAATATAATTTGAATTTATCTTCAAAGTGTATATTATTTTGTATTTTCTTCACATTAAATAGTGAGATATTTTTTGTTTCCAAAATCCTCGGCCAGGATAATCGCCTAATAGATATTTCAGGCACTGTAAAAAATTCTTATAATGAATTTCTGGCGGGAGTAAAGCTTAGAATTAAGAACAAACCAAAGAATTTTATTACTGATAACCGTGGAATGTTCAACCTGATTGCAGAAACAGGGGATAGCATTATTCTAACCTATCCCGGTTATAAAAAAGGCTGCATCTATTTATCAGATACCATACATACTGTTTTTTATTCAGTTGATTTTATTTTAATTACTGACACAATAGTTATTGATGCTGTCACCCTTTTTCCATGGAAGACTTATGCAGATTTTAAGCAGGCTTTTCTTTCTTATGACCCTTCAAGTAAAAAGGATAATGAGAATGCGGTTCAGAATATAGCAATTATTCAATCTCAAATTTTTTTATATAATAACTCTGACCCAAATATGAATTATCGACAGGTTATGGAACAACAAAATGATAAAGCTTCCCATTTAGGAATGGCTCCGACATGGAGCGTTTTAAACCCATTTGCTTGGGCTGCATTTATAAAATCGATTAAAGACGGGACACTAGTAAATTCAAAGGATATTCCTGCACCTCCACAAAAGGAAGAACAAAAGTAATTTTGTAAACTAATATCTTTATTGGCTGTCTGAGATAGAATTTTTGATTTCTATATAAATCATTCAGATCAAATTTGAACTAAAGTCATTTTTATTATCTTTGCCACTTCATTAATAAATATAAATTTTATAATTATGATTCATTATAAGGAACTAGGACTTGTAAATTCAAAAGAATTATTTCAAAAAGCTGTAAAAGGAGGATATGCAATTCCAGCTTTTAATTTTAATAATCTTGAACAATTGCAGGCAATTATCAGCGCATGTGTTGAAACTAAATCTCCTGTTATACTTCAGGTTTCAAGCGGTGCAAGAAAGTATGCCAATCAAACATTGCTTCGCTTCCTGGCTCAGGGCGCAGTACAATATGCTAAATAACTTGGTTATGAAATACCAATTGTTCTTCATCTCGATCATGGTGATACCTTGGATTTATGTAAATCTTGCATTGATTATGGTTTTTCTTCAGTAATGATTGATGGTTCGCATCATCCATATGAAAAAAATGTTGAACTCACAAAACAAGTGGTTGAATTCGCTCATAAATATGATGTATCTGTGGAAGGTGAATTAGGCGTTTTAGCCGGCATTGAAGATGAAGTAGTAGCTGAACATTCTTCTTATACACGTCCGCAGGAAGTCGAAGATTTTGTAAAGAAAACAGGTGTCGATTCGCTTGCAATTTCTATTGGTACTTCCCATGGTGCAAATAAATTTAAACCCGAACAATGTACACGAAACGCAGATGGAATTTTAATTCCACCCCCGCTTAAATTCGAAATCCTTGAAGAAATTGAAAAGAGGATTCCAGGATTCCCGATTGTTCTTCATGGCGCTTCATCAGTTCCGGCCGATCTTGTTAAAATTATTAATTCTAATGGAGGAAAATTAAAGGATGCAGTTGGCATTCCTGAAGAACAACTAAGGAGGGCAGCAAAATCGGCAGTTTGCAAAATTAATATCGATTCTGATGGCCGTTTGGCAATGACTGCTGCTATCAGAAAATCATTTGTCGATAATCCAGCTGAATTTGATCCACGGAAATATTTAGGTCCGGCACGCGATCAATTAAAAGAACTATACAAACACAAAGTTGAAAATGTACTTGGAAGTATTAACAAAGCCTGAATATTGACTTTTCAATCTTATCCGGTATTGTTTTAACTACCTGTAACTTTAATTATTTTTATAGTGGATGTCTCAAAAGTCATTATATCCGTCATTACGAGGGAGGAACGACCAAAGTAATCTGCTGATAATTAAAAGTAACAGATTATTCCCTTCGGTCATGAGAAAAGTTGCTTCGCTTTGCTCGCAATGACATTTTGATTTACTTTTGAGACGCCCACTTTTATTTATATGTCAAAAAAAATATCCATCTTCAACCACAATTTCAATTGGAATATTCAGTTTAATAGGAAATTTTTTTAATGTATAAAAAAATATTTGGTTTACATATAATTTTCTTTCTCTTGTCATACAATTTGCCTGGGCAGGAAATGTCAACTCTTTATGGTGTAGTTTCCGATACAGCAGGATATTCGGTCGGCTTTGCAAACGTTGCCGTTCTGGGGACTAGATATGGCACCACTGCGGATAAATATGGCAAATATGAACTTCAAATTCCTGCGGGTACTCAAAATATTGTAATAACCTGTGTTGGCTATCAAACAAAAAAAATCCAATTTATTGCAGAATCAGGTAAAAAAAATAAATTTGATATTACACTCTCAGAAGCAATTGAAAATTTACAGGAAGTCACAGTAAGTAAAAACATCGATCAAACAGGGACAATTCATCGAATAGATGCACATTCAATGAAATCCATCCCAAATCCTAGCGGAAACTTTGAAAACATTATAAAACAGATGCCAGGAGTAGCGTCCAATAACGAACTGAGTTCACAATACTCTGTTCGGGGAGGCAGTTTTGATGAAAATCTTGTTTATGTAAATGATATAGAGATCTACCGATCTTTTCTTATTCAAAGCGGGCAACAGGAAGGTTTAAGTTTTGTCAACCCCGACCTGGTAGGTTCAATAAAGTTTTCTGCAGGAGGTTTCGATGCCAGTTATGGAGACAAAATGGCCTCGGTTTTGGATATAACTTATAAACATCCTTCCGAAAATACCGGTTCATTCGATGCGAGTGTATTAGGAGGAAGTTTTCATTATGAAGGAATATCGAAAGATCAACATTTTAAATATTTAACCGGTATTCGTTATAAAACCTCGAAATACCTGTTAACCAGTACGGATACTAAAGGAGAGTATAATCCATCTTTTATTGATTTTCAAAATTTTCTTTCTTATGACCTTACACCAAAATTTGAAATAAGTTTTCTTGGAAATTACGGACAAAATAAATATGACTTTGTTCCCACTGACAGAACTACTGATTTTGGAACTTATCAAATTCCACTTCAACTAAAGGTATATTACGAGGGAAAAGAGAACGATATTTTTGTGAATGCCCTTGGAGCAATAACGTTAAACTATCATAGAAACGAAAACTTTTCATTGAAGCTGATTACATCTGCTTATAATACTTCTGAATCGGTAACGTATGATATACTGGGTGAATATTTAATAAATCAATTAGATTATACAAACCAAAAATCTGATAGTGCACTGAGAATAGGAATAGGATCTATGATCAATCATGCACGAAATTATTTGAATGCGAATGTATTTACTGTTTCACATATTGGAAATTTTAATATAAATATAAATAAAATCAAATGGGGAATTTCTTTACAAAGGGAAATCATCCAGGATAAGATGAATGAATGGAACCTTATAGATTCGGCAGGTTATTCCGTACCTTATTCAACTAATGAAATAGATTTAATGAATGTGAGCCATTCAAAAAATACCTTGTCTTCAAACAGAGTATTTGGATATTTGATGAATAAAATTGATCTGGTAACTGCTGATGATAAAATTTCAATAAATGCTGGAATCCGGGTTCATTATTGGGACCTTAATCATCAGACTGTTTTTAATCCAAGGTTTTCGATATTATATAAACCTCATTGGCAACAAAATATTTTAATTTATTTTGCAACCGGGTTCTATAATCAACCTCCATTTTATAAAGAATTACGAAATCCGCAAGGAGATATTAATAGAAACTTAAAAGCACAAAATTCTATTCATTATGTACTTGGTGCGAATTATACTTTTTTTGCTTTTACTAAACCTTTTAAATTAACTTCAGAACTATATTATAAGGATTTCAATAATCTCGTACCCTATAAAATTGATAATGTTCAGACCATTTATGCCGGACAAAACTTAGCTGTAGGATATGCAACAGGATTGGATCTAAAGTTAAACGGGGAATTTGTTAAAGGGACTGAATCGTGGATTAGTTTATCATTACTTCAAACCAGGCAAAAACTGAACAGCAGTTATTATTTGGATTCAATCAGGCCATTTTATTATCCTCGCCCTACGGACCAGTTATTTAATCTAAGCCTGTTTTTTCAGGATTATTTGCCAAGAAACCCTTCTTATAAGGTTCATTTAAGTTTGCATTATGGAAGTAAATTACCTGTATCTATTCCCACCATAACAAGATGGGATAAGGTTTATAGAATACTTCCTTCTTATAAACGTGTAGATATAGGCTTTTCAAAAATGATTAAAGGTCCTGAATCTGTTTTATCCTCAGGAAATATTTTTAGATTTTGTAAAGAAGTGTGGCTAAGCGCTGAAATTTTTAATTTGATTGATATAAACAATACTGTGTCTTATTTGTGGGTAAAAACAGTAAATAATAATGAGAATATTCCGGGATATTTTGCAGTTCCGAATTATTTAACTTCCAGAAGATTTAATATTAAATTATCAGTTAGCTTTTAATCTAAGCAATTTGTTCGGCCTCCACTTTTACATCGCCCCAGTTTTCTCCTCTTTTAATTCTTGAGACCTGCATTTCGCTAATACAAAACATTTTTGCAATAATTTTTTGGGTAATTCCCCTTAAAAGCATCGATTTAACCAATTTAACGTCATCAGCTTTAAGCTTGGAATAAGTAATAATCTTTTGCGGATTGTTTTTGTTTTTTTCCCGAAGAAAATTTGTGACCCTTAAATAACTTACTTCACGGGTAACCCACTCGAGATTTTTGTAATAGTTATTTTTTACATTCCAGTCGAGATGTATAACGTGGGTATGGTTTTCTGAGGGCTGATTAACAAAAGCTTTTGCTGTAAGTTTATGTACTAAATGTGTTTTTTGAATGCCGTTTAAACGCATGTTAATGGTATAAAAACCTTTTATTTGAGAATACCTCATCAGTTTTCCATTAACCTTATCATAAACATAAGACTTAATGCGCCCATAATTGCTGATCAGATATCGGCCTTTTGAGCCAGGAAGTTCCTTCCATTCTTCATCTTCAATTTTTCTCAATTTCCTTTCCTTTTCTATCGTCACTTTCATCAATCAAAAAATTAGATTATTAATTATCGGTTATTAACAATAATTATAAGAATTGTGTTTAAATAAAGCAAACGTTTAAGTACAAATGTAGTAAAACTTATAATAAAATTCAAATTGAAATTTAATAATTATTTTAAAAATATTAAATAAATTACCAGATAAATCAGGCCATTCAATAAATCAAATAAAGAGCCGTTATATTTCTGATTATATTAGTTTATTTGAAATAATCTAAAATAGAATTTCTTCAAAATCAGCTTTCGTAACCCCACATACCGGGCAGCACCAATCGTCTGGAATTGATTCAAAAGGTGTACCCGGAGGTATATTGCCATCAGGATCCCCTTCTTCAGGATCATATACATATCCACAAACAGTGCAACGATATCTTTTCATTAAATTTGTCCATTTTTCAATTCATGTAAAACTACAAATACTTATGAATTCTGACAATGTCACGAAAAATTCTATAATAAAAACAATCGGAATATTTATTTTTGATCCTTGAATAATTGAATGAATATGGTTGACAAATTATTATTATTGACCGATGAAGCAATTGCGCAGGCAGCAATGGATGCCGGAATTTCAGGTGTCTATGCTTATCCGGGAACTCCTTCCACAGAAATTGCAGAATATATACAGGAATCTGAACAAAGTAAAAATAATATAATCAGGTGCGAATGGTCGGTAAATGAAAAAACAGCGTATGAAGCTTCTCTTGGTATGTCTTATGCAGGGAAACGCTCATTGGTTTGCATGAAACATGTTGGGTTAAACGTTGCTTCTGATGCCTTTATTAACTCTGCGATTACAGGAGTCAATGGAGGACTCGTTCTTGTTGTTGCAGATGATCCTTCCATGCATTCTTCCCAGAACGAACAGGATTCAAGATATTATGGAAAATTTGCCCAGGTACCTTTTTTCGAACCATCCAGTCAACAGGAAGCTTATGATATCGTTTATGAATCCTTTAATATATCTGAAAAATACAATTTGCCGGTATTAGTCAGAATTACTACGCGACTTGCACATTCCCGCGCAATTATTATTCGTAAAACGAATCAAATACAAAATAAGCTATCTGTTCCTGATGACCCGACTCAATTTATTTTATTACCTGCCATGGCACGAAGTAAATATAAATTGCTTTTAAATAAGCAAAATGCCATTGGGATTGACGCTGAAAATTCCAAATACAATAAATTTATTGACGGGAAAGATAAATCAATTGGGATTATTGCTTGTGGAATAGCAATTAATTATTTGTATGAAAACTTTGAAAACAGGAAAACTAATTATCCGGTTTTAAAAATCTCACAATATCCTTTACCATATGAACTTGTTTTTAATATTTATAATAATTGTAAAAAATTAATAGTATTGGAAGAAGGTTATCCTTTTGTTGAAGAACAATTGAAAGGAATATTAAAAAATGAAAAAACAATTTCAGGACGCTTGGATGGAGCCTTGCCCCGCGATGGAGAGTTGAATCCGGATTTAGTAGCTTTTGCATTGGGTTTAAAAAAAGAAATTCCTAAAACAATACCATCAGTTGTTGTCAATCGTCCACCTTCATTGTGCAAAGGTTGTGCTCATATTGACATTTTCAACGATTTGAATGAAGCAATGGACAAATTCTCATACGGTCATGTATTTTCAGATATCGGATGCTATACCTTAGGCGCTTTGCCTCCTTTCAATGCAATTAATTCATGTGTCGATATGGGAGCTTCCATTACTATGGCCAAGGGAGCTTATGATGCGGGTTTATTTCCTTCTATTGCCGTAATTGGCGATTCAACGTTTACCCATTCCGGAATGACAGGCCTTCTCGATGCTGTTAACGATAAATCAGGGATTACCATAATTATCTGTGATAATTCTACAACTGGCATGACAGGAGGCCAGAGATCATCTGCAACAGGAAAATTACAGCAAATTTGCCTCGGTATTGGGGTCGAAAAGGAACATTTAATTATTATTGTTCCATTAAAAAAGAATCATGCTGAAAATGCAAGATTAATCCGAAATGAAATCGAATATAATGGAGTTTCAGTTATTATTGGACAGAGAGAATGCATTCAGACACTTTCAAGGAAAAACAGGAATAGTTAATTTTTTTTTAATTTAATGAAAACAGATATTATTATTGCAGGAGTAGGTGGACAGGGAATATTATCTATTGCTGGGTCAATAGGTTTGGCTGCTTTGCAAAGCAACCTTTATATAAAACAATCTGAAGTTCATGGAATGAGCCAAAGGGGAGGAGCGGTGCAATCACATTTACGAATATCCGACAAGGAAATCGCTTCAGATTTAATTCCAATAAACTATGCAGAACTTATTATTTCAGTTGAACCGATGGAAGGCCTTCGCTATCTTCCTTTTCTTTCAAAAAAAGGATGGTTGGTGACTAATTCTGTATCATTCATTAATATTCCAAATTATCCGGAACCTGAAAAAATAAAAGATGAAATTGAAAAACTACCTTTTTATATTATTTTCAATGCTGATCAAATTGCTGAAGAAGCCGGTTCATCTAAAGCATCGAATATGGCAATGTTGGGCGCAGCATCACCATTTATTGAGATACCGGCTAATCGCTTTGAACAGGGAATAATCGATTTGTTTATAAAGAAAGGTGATAGGGTAGTGAATATTAATTTAGCAGCATTTAGATCGGCGCGCGAAATTACCCTTTTAAAAATTAATAATTATTCGCTCAAATGACATTGAATTAATAATTTTATTAAATTTATAATAATATATAAAATTGAAATCATGCTTAATCAAAAACAATTAGAACAAATACGTAATCTGGGCATTGATGAAGAAATGATTAATTCCCAGGTTAAGATCTTTAAAGATGGATTTAATTATGCTAACCTTTCAAAACCGGCCACTCTTGGCGATGGAATAATAAAAGCTTCAGACAAGGATATTGAAAAATGGACCAAAATATATGATGAATTTGCTGTAAATTCAAGGATAGAAAAATTTGTGCCTGCATCGGGAGCTGCAACCAGAATGTTTAAAACTTTTTACAAGTACATTGAAAATGATGGTTCAAAAGATGAAGTTGAAAATATACTTAAAAACATTAAGAAATTTGCTTTTTACGATCTTTTAAATACTTCATTTACTAAAGATGGGAAAAATATTCAAAATGCCGACAATAAAGAAATCTTAAATAAAATTATTAACAAAAACGGACTCAATTATGGTAATTTCCCTAAGGGACTGATATGTTTTCATAAATATGGGAATGATGCTCGAACTGCTTTAGAAGAGCATGTTGTTGAAGGCTTGTTATATGCCATTTCTAAGGGTTCATTGAAATTACATTTTTCTATTTCTCCTGAATATGAAAATATATTTAAAAATGAGTTTAAAACTCTGATTGATAAATATGAAAAGCTTCAAAAAGCTAAAATTGAGATAAATTATTCGTTTCAAAAAAAATCAACCGATACCATTGCTGTGGATATGAATAACAATCCTGTTATTGATGAGAATGGATTATTGGTATTCCGACCGGGTGGTCATGGTGCATTACTTGAAAACCTTAATGAAATTGATGCCGATGTAATTTTTATTAAAAATATCGATAATGTGGTTCCCGATTATTTAAAACCTCTGACGGTACGATATAAAAAGACATTGGCCGGTTTATTATTACATATTAAACAACAAATAACCGATACTTTAGCTTATCTGGAGTGGCATGATTCCTATACAGAAAAGAAAAGGCATGAAATCGGATCGTTTATGGAAACCTACCTTGGGATAAAAGTACCGGATGGTATAGATAATACTATTTATGCGGGTTATATTAAATCGAAAATTGATAAACCTATCAGGATATGTGGAATTGTAAAAAATGCAGGTGAACCTGGCGGAGGGCCATTCTGGGTAATCAACCGAAAAGGTGAATTAAGCTTACAGATAATTGAATCGTCACAAGTCGACCCTTCTAATAAAAAACAGCAGGAAATTTTAAAAAGTGCTACTCATTTTAATCCGGTCGATTTGGTTTGCTATACAAAAGATTATACCGGGCACAAATTCAATCTTTTAAAATACAGGGATCCGTATTCCGGGTTTATCACAGAAAAAACATACAATGGGCAAAAAATTAAGGCACAGGAATTACCCGGATTATGGAATGGTGGAATGTCACACTGGATAACTCTTTTCGTTGAAGTTCCTTTGGAGACTTTTAATCCTGTTAAAACAATTGAAGATCTTCTGAGAAAAGAACATCAGCCAAAAGATTAATATTAATTTCCCTCATTTTCATTTTGATATTTCCGGTATCAATTTATTTTAGTATTAATTGAATTATATGATTATTTGTCATTTAAAATTCAATATCATTAAGTTTGTAATTCAAAAATTTGATATAAAATGGATATAAAAAATTCTAAAACTATAAAGAAAAGTTTTGCAAGCGATAATAATTCCGGAGTTCATCCAAAAATATTAGAAGCGATAAATAAAGCCAATACTGGACATGTTAAAGGTTATGGGGATGATGAATATACTGAAAAAGCCATTCTAAAAATGAAGGGGCTTTTTGGACAGGATACTGATGTGTATTTTGTTCTTACCGGAACAGCTGCCAATGTATTATCTGTTGCAACCCTTATTCAGCCTTTTCAATCTGTTATTTGTGCAGAAAGTGCACACCTGAACATTGATGAATGCTCAGCTCCTGAAAGATTTGCCGGCATTAAAATAATTCCGGTCCATACTTCTAACGGAAAGCTTACGGTGGAAAATATTGAAACACATCTTACAGGTTTTGGTTTTGAACACCATTCGCAACCGGGATTAATTTCAATTACTCAATCAACTGAATTTGGAACTGTGTACCAACCATCAGAAATAAAATCCATTTCTGAGCTTGCACACAAATATGGAATGTTCCTTCATGTTGATGGGGCACGATTTTCAAATGCAGTAGCACATCTTAAGTGCGAAGTAAATGACATTGCACACGATGCAGGTATAGACGTGCTTTCGTTTGGTGGTACTAAAAATGGCCTGATGTTTGGCGAAGCGGTGATATTCTTTAACAAAGGGCTCTCAAAGAACTTTAAATATATCAGGAAACAAGGAATGCAATTGTATTCAAAAATGAGATTTGTTTCGGCTCAGTTTTTTGCATATCTCGATGACCAACTCTGGCTTAAAAATGCGCAGCAGGCTAATGCAATGGCTAAAATCCTCGAGAATGAAATCAGAAACCTGCCCGGAATTGAAATTATACAGCCGGTTGAAGCAAATGGAATATTTGCCAGGATTCCACGGCATATAACCGAACCTTTGAAAGAGAAATATTTTTTTTATACGTGGGATGAGACAGTAAATGAAGTACGCTGGATGTGTTCATTCGATATAACCGAAGAAGATATCCACGGATTTGTTAACCAGATAAAAAAACTTTTATAAACCAAAATTTTTGATATATTTCCATATTGATTTGATGAATTTATTAAAATTACAAATTCAATGGCAATTTATATAGTATTTAAAATTCAAGGATTTTAATTTTTCTTTTTAGAATTTTACTGGCAGAATTTAAAAGTAAATAAGTAAGAAAATTTTAATTTTTCAAGCATCTTCTAAATTAGGATATACTAAAAATAGGAAACAGGAACTGGGGAATTTATTGAGTTAGTACAATCAAATAAGTGAATGGTCGTTAATTAATAAAATAGTTTTGAATGAAACCGAGGATAGTCATACCTTTTTTAATATTAATTTCAATAATCATTACCATACTGCTAATTAACTCGTGCAGGCATGATATTGTAAATAATAATCAAATACGAACCGTATACTTCGATACCGAAATTCTTCCTATTTTTCAAACAAATTGTGCAATTCCCGGTTGTCATAATGGATCGGGTAGGGTCCGCAGCAATTTCTCGACATATAATGGAATAATTAGAGATGTTGTACCGGGTAAACCTTATTCCAGTAATTTATATACCAGGATTGTAACTATTTGGGGTAATCCCATGCCACCTAAAAACCCGCTCGTAGAAAAACAAAGAACTCTTAT
>Ga0265323_10000693_pt1 | contig 18336 bp, 18 predicted proteins | sample 41225metaG_FD_193580 | JGI IMG/M metagenome (GOLD analysis project Ga0265323, IMG submission 193580) | Rhizosphere microbial communities from Carex aquatilis grown in University of Washington, Seatle, WA, United States - 4-12-25 metaG | ecosystem: Host-associated > Plants > Roots > Rhizosphere...
GGCGTGCGTCGCCAGTCCGCCGTTCCCCCCGTTGCCCTTGCCCCGATTGCCGGCGATGGTGGAAATGGTTCCCCCCGGCGTCACCGTGCGGACGACGTTGTTTCCGGTGTCGGCGATCAACAGGTTGCCGCCCGGGTCGAAAGCGATCGCGGACGGGGAGTAGAGCATGGCTGCCGTAGCCGGGCCGCCATCGCCGCTGATCCCGGCCTGGCCGGTGCCGGCGAAGTTATTGATCGCGCCGTTGGTCCCGACAACGCGGATGCGATTGAGCGCCGAATCGGCGATGTAAAGGTTGCCGGCGCCGTCCACAGCGAGCGCCACGGGCGAAGACAGGGTGGCGGATTTGGCCGGGCCGCCGTCGCCGCTCGAACCCAGTGCCCCATTGCCCGCCACCAGCCAAACGGTCTGGCTGGAGTCGACCCGGACCACCTGATGGGCGGCCTTGAGGGCGACATACACGTTGCCGTGAGTGTCCGCCGCCACGGCACTGGGAGTGTTCAGGGTTGCCGAGAGGGCCTGGACGTTGTCCGGCGCTACGCCGAGCAGCGTGCTCACAACCGACTGAGTCCGCCCGATCAAGGGGGCAGACACCACCGCAAGCGAAATGGCTAGCAATCTGGATCGCATATTTCGTGTACCCGTAAAGCGCTAAAACGAGATACCGAGACCGGCCTGGATCTCATTGACCTGCGAACGGAAGGCCGGCCCCTCGAAGGTGGCGCCCTTCCAGCGGATGTACCGGACCTCGGGAGCCACCTTAATCTTGAAGTCGTCGACGAATCGCAGGCCCAATCCCACCACCAACCCGTACTGGTTCGTATGCCTGGGCGTGTCCGGATTCTCGTTGTAGGCGGTGGTGCCGTCGGCGTTGGTGATTTCGTTTCCAGTGCGGACCCGGCCCACATGGCGGAGTTCCGGGCCGACCGAGAGATACGACTTGGTCAGGAGTCCCGACTTGCGGAGGCCATAATAATGGGCCAGCAGCGGCACGTCCCAATAGTCGGCCTTGGAGGAATCGGCGAGGGTGGTCACCTTGCGGTCGTCGACGCTCGAGTTGGGATTCACCACGCCGGTGCGGATCTGGGTGGTCTGGGAATACTGCGCATAGTGAAACTGCATTTCCGCACCCAACGAGAGCCGGTTAGTCAGCCGGTATTCCACCGTCGGGGCGATAGCAAACTTTCCGGTGCCGGACCAGGCACTGAACGTATAGTCGGCGATGGGCGCGGTAGTGTGCTGAGTCGCGGCCGCGGTAAGAAAGAAGCGCGACACGTAGTACTCCCCGCGCACGCCGACGGAGGGACGCTTGACGGCCGGGCCGGAGTCGTCGTCCTGGGCCAGCAGGGAGGACCCGGCTAGCAGGCAGGCGCAAAAAACGAATCTAGAAGCAACGCTGAAGGTCATTGAAAATCTTCCCCGGTTCAGAACTGCAGACGCAACGAAAGCTCCATGGACCTGGACCCGCCGGAGCGGAAGAGCGGGTTCACGCCGCCGCCAAACGACTGGTTCATCATTTGCGTGACGATCCCGAAATTCGGACTGGACATATTGGCTCCTTCCAGAGGAGACGGATTGGCGAAATTCGGGTGATTGAGAATGTTGTAGCCCTGAGCGGCAACGCCGATCTGGTAGCGGTCGGTGATGGGAATCATGCGGCGGAGCGAGAGGTCCAATTGTTCAAACAAAAATCCCCGCAGCGCGTTTCGCCCCAGGTTGCCCTGGTTATAGCCGGTGGGCATGCTGAAGGCCTTGATATTCAGACGCTTGCCTCCGGGCACCTTGGGATCGTCTTCCCAGATCGCCACGCCGGTGAGATTCGGCCGCACATTCGCGAACAGGCCCGCGCCGGCGCTTCCGCTGGTAGCGGCGCTGACGCCCTGAATATCGAATGGCAGGCCGCTACGGCCGGCGCCGACGAAGTCCAGATACCAGTGCTGCAGGGGATAGAATACCAAGCCGCGCGGGGCAGGCAGCCTCCAGGAGCCCGAAATGCTCAGGTTGTGGCGTACGTCGTAGTCGCTCGGGCCGTGTTCGCCGGCTCCGTACAGGCTGGCGAAACCGCTGCCGAAACCGGAATCCGTGGACGAACTGTCGACGCTCTTCGCGTAGGTGTAGCTGAGCTGCATCTGGAAACTGCTACTTAGCCGCTTGCGGATCTGGAGCTGCGCGCCGTTGTAGTCCGACGAAGATCCGTTGCTCAGCAGCCGCAGGATGTCGTAGGCGGCGGTGAAGGACGGTTGGGTCGCCATGCGCATCAACCGGTAGCCCCGTGTCCCGACCAGGCTCAGGCTCACAGTCGGCCCGGCACCGAAGCTCTTTTCCCAGGTACCGTTCCACTGCAGAACCACGGGAGACTTCAAACCCACGTCTCCGGTGGTGACTTCCCCAAACGGGCGGGTGGGCGGCAGAACCGGAGGAGTCAGATCGGTGGTCGCGAACGGGAAGCTCACCCCGGAAACCGTCTGCACGTTGGAAAACGGCGCCGAGTTGAAGGCACTGTCGATGGCGCCATAGCCGAGATCGTAAAACAGGCCGACTCCCACACGCAGCATCATCTCGCGTCCTGGCGTATCGTCGGAGAGGTAGGCGAGCCCGATGCGCGGCGCCACGTCGAACCACCGGGTGGGATAGATGGGATCGTTTTGCGTGACCCCGGCGATATTGGAGTTCGACAAGGCGAACGGCTTCGGCCCCTGGCGCGTGGTGGGAGCGGGGTTCACGTCCCAGCGCAACCCGTACGTGATGGTGGTGCGATCCGTGGCCCTCCAGGTGTCCTGGCCGTACAGCGAGAAGTTGGTGTACGTCGGATAAACCGTCGGCACATTGGCGCTGACCTGGCCATTGAGCGCGATGCCTCGCAGAAACGAGTAGTCGCCGTAAACCAGGCCATCGAAGGACGCGCTGACGTTGTAGGGTGTGCGGTAGTTGGTTTGCATCAACTCCCGGTAATCCACGCCGGCCTTCAAACTGTGATTGCCGGACACCCGGGTCATACTGTCGACCACGTTCACCTGCCCCTGATCGTTGCTGGAGTGGCCCCCGTAGGAGTAGCCGGCATAGCCCAGAATGCTCAGGTTGAAGGAACCGTTGGCGCTGGTGACGCCCTTCGGAAACACCAGCAGATTCGTCAACGGTACGGCACCTCCGAAATTGTCCATCACGGTCTGCCGGCTGGTCGAGGTGATCGAGTAATTCAACCGCAGATCGTTGAGCGTGCCGCCGGAGAGCATCCGGGAAATCCCAGCCGTGAAGAGTTCGGCGTGGGAACTCCGCGAGGTGATGACGTTGGGCGTGGATTCCTGGGTTCCGCGCTGGTCGGCACTGGCCGGCGTCAGGCTGAAGCGGAAGAACAGGTTGGTCTTCGGGTTGAGAATCTGATCCAGGCGGATGGTGGTGAAATTGCTGTTGGAAGGATTCGAGAGAACCGCGCGGTATTCGGCTGAACCGCTTCCCAGGTCGATGCCCGTGGGGATCGGAAACGCTTTCAAAAAGGGCTGGAGATTCGTCGGGGCCGACAACCGGGTGGCCAGGTCGGGCACGTCCGAGATGACCGACTCCGGCGCCTGAAGTTTGAGCCTTTCGTAAGAGACGAAGAGGAAGGTGTGATTCTTCACCAGGGGCCCTCCCAACGCCCCGCCCGGCCGATTCTCCTGCTCCGTGCCCCTGGGATAGCCGCCGGCATTGGCGAACCAGTCATTGGCGTCGAAACTGTCGCTGCGCTTGTAATAGAACAGCGAACCATGAATGCCGTTGGCCCCGCCGCGGCTGGTCATCACGATCTGCGCCCCAGGCGAGCGCCCGAACTCCGGCGCGAACGCCGACGCCTGCACTTTCATCTCCTGCATGGCGTCGATGGAGATCATGTCCGTGGCGCCTGCGCCGGCACCCGATCCGCCGCCGCCTCCGCCACGGAATCCGCCGAAACCGGTGTCGGAGGACGTGGGTTGGTTCAGGCTGACGCCGTCGAGCGTGAAGTAGTTGGTGTTCGACCGCAGCCCGTTGGCGTTGAAGCCGCCGTCGCTTCTGCCGCCGGCCGCGGTGGTAATACCGGGGGTCATGAGGATCAGCGATTCGGCATTCCGCCCGTTGGCGGGCAGGTTTTGGATAAACCGCTGATCGAGGGAGACGGATTGTCCCACATCGCTCGACGGAGCCTCCGCCGCGGCCGTCACTTCCACCTTGGTTCCCGCCGCCGCCGTGACCCGGAACTCCACGCGAAAGGTCTGGCGGTCGCGAACCCCGAGTGTCAGGCTGTCGACGCGATAGGTGTCAAAGCCCGCCTTGACGGCCTCCAGGGAATACGTGCCCGGTTGCAGGAAGTCGAAGACCACGAAGCCCGTGTCCTTCGTTTCCGCCACTTTGGTAGCGCCGCGGCCCAGATCGGTGAGAGTCACCTTGGCTCCCGGCACCACCGCGGAGCTGGGATCCACGACCGTGACAGTCAGCGTCGCCGTGTTTTGCGCAAGCGCGGCAAAGCCGCTAAATAACACCAGTACAGCCGTGAAAGGTCTGACCAACACCTAGCTATAACCCCCTATATGCGAGTCCGCGCAACACCAGGGCGGCAGCGCCCCGGAAACTGCGAACCCCACGAATGCTCTCTCCGCTCCAAGCCGGTGGGCGGCACACCGCCCCACAAGATCCCGCAAACCGCCTGGCCCGCTCGTCCCAACGCAATTCTACCCTACAGTTCCAGTCTGTCGCGGTAGACCATTTCCTTGAGGGAAAACCTCGCCCGGACGGCCAGCGCGCCAATCTGGCTGACCAGGCCCACCTCCCGATCCTCGGGCTGGATGGGTTTATCGCCCAGCGGGAAAAAGATGACGACTCTGGGCGAAAAATCGGACTCCACCCATTCCCCATGGCTTGCCGCGATCGTGTCCTTCCCCGTTCGCTGGAGTGAACTGGCCTTGGCGACTCGCTCCGCCAGCGCCGTCTTGTCCAGCCCCGCTCCCTGGTCGTGATGAATCGTTCCATTGCCCGAGGATTGCTCGATGAACTCCAGCGGCAGCCGGCTTATGCTCACTATGTACTGCCCCACACCCTTATCCGGAAGGGTAGCGGTCTTTCGCGCCAACCGGACGGGAAGCCCGGATTCCCAGCGCACCACCGCCTTGAACTCCGTCGCCAGACCATGGCTCGCCCGGGAACTTTTCGGCCTGGGGCGGCCGGGTGTCTCAGCTGGGGGATTGATCTCGAGGCTCACCTCCCGGACCCATGCCGAGTGATTCAGGACCGTTTGTATATCCTCTGGCGTCCATTCCCATGGATTCCGGTCTTCCCACGTAGCAGTTGCATAACCAAAGCTCGGCAGCAGAGCCATTGCCCCAGACGTGGCTAGCAGGAAGTCTCTTCGAGTGCGGAACACCATTCTCTCCCGTGACGCGGACTGTCCTTTTCAGGCCACACCGACGCGCCCGTGGCACGCTAGGGAGCCGACCTTCGAATCATCGCCGCGACGCACATACGGCCAGACGCGGTACGCCCTTCCCCGACCGTAACGGTAATTCTACCACCGCTCTCCTTCGCACCGCACTTCACCCCAGCCTCCCAGCCCCGGCAGCCGTCCCGGAAGTTGCGGCAGGCGGGGAGCCGGTATCCAGGCTCAACCAGAGGTAGGCGAACAAGTCCATGGCGGAGCCAATACATGGTCGCCCCGGTGCCGATCGCGCAGCAATCGCACAGCGGGCAAGGTTCTTTGGCGGTGCGACCCGAGCCTGTGCCGTCCAGCGCCAGTCCGATGAAGCGGCTGTTCTCGAAAGCCTCCTTGCGCTCGGCCTGGTGCAGCGCAGCGTCCAGAGCTAGCCGGATCGTCTCCGGGTCGATGCGCTCAGTGCGGTCGGCCAAGGCATCATCTCCGAATCGGCCTTTCATGCCCAGGCAGTGACAGGCGTAGTTCTGGACCTGGCGAACATGCGGTCCCTTCAACGGCGCTGCTGCTTGCGCCGCAGCACCAGCAATGCGGCGTTGGCGGTGAGGACCTCGCGCAGAGCCTCCTGAAGGGCGCGGCCAGGCGGCGTGCCCCTCTCCTTAAGACCAGCCTCGATTTCCACGGGTGATACGCGGGATCGAGTTGACAGGAGGTTTCCTGTCGAGACCGCACCATTCGTTGCTCCGGTATGGATTGCCGTTATCGAAACATAGTGCTGAAACATGTTCGCGCCGATTTGTAACAGCCAACGACTGCGACGCCAGGTTCCAGGGACTCTGCGGCTTGAAAGTGGCATGGGATTATGGATAGACCTGCAATTCATCGCTATCATGGGCCGAGGAGACCCGTGGGCCCTCAACGCGGTGCTCGATGGATCGCAGCCAGCCAGCATCCCGGGTAGAGGCTCACGAGCTGGCAGAGGCTACGACCTCAAGTCTAACTCAGCAGGCCCCCCTATATCCCAAGTGGACTTACTCGGCCGAGACTTCTCACGATTCCGTTCTGGCCGAATGGAATTCCATTTACCGATGAACTCGATGCGTTGCTTACAATTCCTGGACCACCCTGTCACGGGCGTCGTACAGCATGGTTCGCAGAGCGCGTTCCAAATCTCGTCCCTCGATAAACGCCTTAGTTCCGAAACGCTCCCTCACCCAGGCGATGAAACCCTTTTTGTAGATCCCGGAATCGTCCAGCTCTAAGGTTGTGTTGGACTTGAACTGTTCTTTGATCTCCGAGATGTAGCGCGCACGGATGTGCTCGGGATATCTCACAAGTCGAGGAATAAGGGCTTCGATTGCCTCCTCCATCTCCGTGGACAGGGCGCTTGCTTTGGACTGGCTAAAAGAGATGAACAAACGCACGGCCCCCTCAAGCTTCAGGGCCCCGGCCGTCATCTCTTCCTTCCCTGGCACGTTCATTGGATCTGCTTTTAGAGAGTTCCAAACCTCGATCTCGCGCTCCAGATCCTCGCGCCGTATTCCCGAAGTCCTAAGTGCTTTCTTAAGTGTTGTGATCTCGTTCACTATCTCTTCTTGAGTATGAAACCGCGCTCTGATGAGTGGAAATCTAAGTTCTGGAATTGACTTATATGTTTCCGCAAGTGCGGAAAGCACATCCACTAACTTTTGACTATCGTCCGCCCGGATGATTGCGATGTGAACGATGGAACGTAAATCAGTGATCATAACGCCTCCTGGTTTGTGGGGCTTGAGGCCGAGCCGAAGGCGGCTTTTAGGCTCTGCCGTCTGACACATGAGGCGCGCAAGCGCCGCAGGCGACTGACCATCGACAAGGCATCGCCTCACGACGCATACAGTACCACATGATCACTCTGTTCCCCACAGTTCAACACGAATCCACCGCTTCAAGCACGGGACCGGCCGCCAGAATCTCTCCCCCAGGAGGCTCCATGTTTTTACGACTCTACCAAGTCCTTGCGGCGTAACCGATAACCATCGGTCACGATACAGAGAATCAAGACTCCTTACACCCCCACCACGTCCAAGAGCGCGTGCCGCGCGGGGCTCAGGCGCGATTACAGCAGGCTCATCTGCCGCGGATCGGCCTCGGGGACTTCCTTCGCCTTCGCGGGGGACCGCAGGTCGTCGTGGCGCGGATTGAAACCTCGGATCAACTGGTTGAGTTTCAGGGACGTCTCCCAGATGTCGAACAGCAACAGGCAGCGGGGGCAGTCGCCCCTGATCCCCGCCTGCCCATCCACGGCGGGATTGTAGCGTTTGTGCTTGCTGCAGCGGCCCTCGAATTTTCTCGACCGGATCTTCAAGCGAACTCCAACCCATACACCTTAGCAGGAAGCATGGACCGGAAAAAGGACGCTAGGGGGGCCATATGCCCGCTCCGCCGGGGTTCCCACGCGGTACAATCCGGGGTAATGCCGTCCCGTCAGTTTGTCAGCTGGGCGAAGTTCCGCGTTTCGGCGGTATCGCTGGTGGGGCTGCTGATCCTGCTCACCCTGGTATATCTGCTGACCGGTGGAACGCTGCTTTCGCGAAGAGTCAGCGCGTACCTCTACCTCCCCGACGGTAGCGGGTTGGAACGCGATGCGCCGGTGCGCGTGGACGGCGTCGATGTGGGCCGGGTGAGCTCCGTCCGCCTTTCCGGGTCCCCAAACGCCAGGCGGGCGGTAGTGGTGACCATGGACGTCGAACGCAAACGCCTGCCCGGCATCCCCGCGGCGTCCCAGGCGGAGATCAGCTCCGACAGCATGATCGGCGACCGCTTCGTCGACATCACCAGCCACCCCTCACCCAACAGCCTCTCGCCCGGAGGCGAGATCCCCATGAAGGAAGAGACCGAGGTCATGAAGGCCATCGACATGCTCGATCTCGAGAAACAGATGCGGGAGTTGAATGCGCTGCTGGCGGATCTCGATGCGGGCCGCGGTCCGGTCGGCCAATTCGTGCGTGGGCGGCAGATGTACGACGATCTGGTGAAGCGCTGCGCCGAAATCGATCGCGCCTTCACCGCCGCCGTAGCCGCCACGACCGCGGTGGGCGGCGCGATCTACAGCCATGAGATGTATGGCCGGCTCCTCGACTCGGCCGCGCGAATAGACGCCAGGCTGGCCTCGATCGAATCCGGGAAGCTTCTGCGCGATCCCGCGCAGTACGACAGTCTGCGGGCCTCGGTGGCGCATGTCAGCCAGTCTGTCGCGGCCCTTCGCACCGGCGCCCTGATGCAATCCGGCGACGCGTACGCCGGCTGGAATCGCAGCTTGACTGCCCTGATCCGGCAGGTGGACGACTTCGATTCCAGCCCCGCCCTCAACAACTCGGCAGCCTACGAGAGCCTGACCGGCATGACGCGGGAGTTGGGCGAGGCGATGCGCGAGATCCGCACGCACCCGGAGAAGTTCGTGCGGATGACCCTGTTTTAGGCCGCCGCCCCCCGTGCCGCTACAGCCACCCCTTCTGGCGCGCCAGACGGGCGGCTTCGGTGCGGTTCGCCGCGCCCAGCTTGCCGATCGCCTCCGAGAGGTAATTGCGCACGGTGCCTTCGGAGAGTTCCAGGCGGGCGGCGATCTCGGCACTCGATGCGCCCTCGCCGGCGTAGCGCAGCACCTGGCGTTCGCGGTCGGTCAGGGGGTCCGCTTCGGTCCATGCCTCGGCGGCCAGTTCCGGGTCCACCACGCGTCCGCCGGCGCGGATGCGGCGAATGGCGTTGGCGAGGGTAGCGGACGGCGCATCCTTTAGCAGATAGCCGGAAACGCCGAGATCCAGCGCGCGGCGCAGGTAGCCGGGGCGTGCAAAGGTCGTCAGGATCGCCACTTTCACGGGCAGCCGGCGGCGGCCGATTTCGGCGGCCAGTTCCAGGCCGGTCGCCTGGGGCATCTCGATATCGGTGAGCAGCACGTCGGGAAGCGTCCGCAGTACTATTTCCAGCGCCTCGGCTCCGTCGCGCGCCTCGCCCGCGATTTCGATGTCGCTCTCAATCGCCAGCAGCGCCGCCAGCGCGCCGCGGACCATCGCCTGGTCCTCGGCAATCACCACCCGAATGCTCATACCGGCACCCGCACCCGCAGTGACGTGCCGCCGGAGCCGTCGCACTCCACCGCGCCGCCGGCGGCTTCTACCCGCTCGCGCATGCCGCGCAGACCGCCGCCTTCCATGGTTGCGCCTCCCCGGCCGTCGTCGGCCACCTCCAGTTCACAGTATGGGCCGCTTTGCCGCAGTGCGATCCGGCACACCCTGGCCTGGGCGTGCCGCACCACGTTGGTCACGGCTTCACGCAGGGCGAGCGCCACCACCGTCTCCTGGGCGGGGGCGAGCGCGGGAGGCTCGATGGCCGATTCCAGGCGAATGCCGGCGGCTTCCAGCGCGGTGCGGGCGTTGCGCAACTCGCCCGAGATTCCCGCCAGCCGGTAGCCGCGCACCGCGGCGCGCACCTGTCCCAGTGCCTCGCGCGAAATGGCCTCCACGTCGCATATCTCCTTCCGCGCCCGCTCCGGATCCGGCGAGAACAGCTTGGAAGCCAGCTCCGCCTTAAGGACGATGACCGAGAGGGTGTGGCCAAGCAGGTCGTGCAGATCGCGCGCGATGCGCTCACGCTCGGCCACGCGGGCCAGGTGCTCGATCTCTTCCTGCGCCCGGAGAAGCTTGTCGGTGAGGCGCTTGTGGTGGCACTGCTGGATGACCACCGCGCCCACGAGCCCGGAGAAGGCGATCCCCGAAAGCCAACAGCCCAAGGGGTAGTGGAAGATCCACGCTTCGATCCCGATCAGGGCCAGCAGGTCGCCCAGGATCCACCACGCCCGCGGCGGCGCGAACGCCTTGCCGATGAAGCTGGCGCCATAGATGAACATCACCGAAGCGCCGGAACTGGAGGGGCACAGCAGACTGCCCAGGAGCACGAAGCCGCCGATCACCCAAAGTACCTGGCGCCCGCGCAGCCAATATCCCAGGAAGTACAGCGGCAGCGCGACCGCCGTGGCTGCCACGGTCACCGCCCTGTCCCAGGGGGTTGCGGGAAAAACGAACGGCAGCACCAGATATCCCGCCAGGTAGACCAGGTAGACGTAAGGCGTCCAGTCCACGCCCTTGGGCAGCAGCCGCATGGTTCTAACCATACATCTTCTCGCGTTCCCGCGCCTGGCCCAGCCAGGCGATGCCTGCGAACAGCAGGGTGAAGCCCGCGAGCGCCGCCACGTGAGTCGCGGGGCTGCCTTGCGTGGGCGCGCCCAGAATCCGCAACGCAATCTGCGAAAGGTGGAAGGAAGGGAGTAGTGGCGCGATTGCCTGAATGCCCTTCGGCAGGAATTGCAGCGGAATCCACAGACCACCGCAGAAGGCCATCGGCAGGTAGATCATGTTCACCATGGCCGGAGCCGAATTGGGGCCGGCGAAGTTCCCGATGGCCAGACCTATGGCGCAAAACGGAATGGCTCCGGCAACCAGCGCGCCGCCCATCGCCAGCCACTGCCACAGCGGCATTTGCACGCCTCCGAAGGCCGCGCCCAGGCCGAACAGCAGCCCTACCACCATGGCGCCGAAGCCCAGCGCCACCACCGCCTTTGCGAAGAAATACGCCGCCAGAGGCATGGGGCTGGCGCGCTTCACCTGCAGCCACCCGAGCCCCCGCTCCACCGCCACTCCCGCGCCGAAGGCGAACAGCGTGGCGCCCATCACGGCGACGGCGCCGAAGGTGGCCAGCGCGTAGCGCGCCATCGGCATCAGGCCGCCAATCTGCTCCCGCCCCATCATCAGGCCGAAGAAGCAGTAGAACATGACCGGGAACAGAACCGTGCTGAGCGAATACGACTTCATCCGCAGCGATTTCAGGAACTCCATTCTGGCTTCCATCAAATATACGTTCGACATTTTAGGCAACCTCCTCAACGGCGTCCTGATTTCCCGTGATGGCTAGGAACGCATCTTCCAGACCCTCCGACGCGCCCCGCTGCTTTATCTCCGCGGGCGTGCCCTGGGCCACGATCTTTCCGCGGTGGATCACCGCGATGCGGTGGCTCAGCGCATCGGCTTCATCCAGGTAGTGGGTGGTGAGCAGTACACTGCCGCCCCTCTGGGCGAATCCGCGGATGCGGGCCCACAGGGCGCGCCGCGCTTCCACGTCCAGGCCCACGGTCGGCTCGTCCAGAAAGAGCAGGCCCGGATTGCCGCAAATCGCCAGCGCGAACAGCACCCGCTGCTTCTGGCCTCCGGAGAGTTCCCCGAAGAACCGGTTGCGGATGCTCCCGAGTCCAGCCGCGGCCAGCGTCTCTTCGAGCGGCAGGGGCTTTTCGTAGTAACTGGAGAACAGTTGGATGTGCTCGCGCACGCGCAGCGTCTCGGGCACGCGGGCCACCTGCAACTGGGCTCCGCGGCGCAGGCGGGCGTATTGGCTGGCGGGCGGATGGCCGAAGATCTCCGCGCGCCCCGAGGTGGGTTGAACCAGCCCGAGCAGGATGCGCACCGCGGTGGTCTTGCCGGCGCCGTTGGGCCCCAGCAGAGATACCACTTCTCCCGGTTCAATCGTTAAGTCGATGCCGCGCAAGGCGGCGATCGCGCCGTAGTTTTTCGTGACGGCGTGCAGTTCGGCGACTGGCATATCAGCTCCTCCACTTGCGATGATGCCCCGGCTGGAATTCAGCCGGTAGTGGAGTTCGTCAGCCCCGCGAGGTGACAGATGTCAGGCCGCCAATCCGCCCGGCGCCCGATGCTATGGTAGGGTTTCCCGGAATGTCTGAAATCGCCTTCGAACTGGTGGCCGAATGCCCGTACACGCGGGCGCGCGCCGGTTTGCTGCACACCGCGCACGGAACCATCGCGACGCCCGTCTTCATGCCTGTGGGCACGCAGGCTTCCGTCAAGGGGCTCAGCGAGCGCGATCTCGCCGAAGACCTGGGTGCCGGCATCATCCTGGCCAATACCTATCATCTGTTTGTGCGGCCCGGCGCGGCGCTCATCCGCAAACTGGGCGGGCTGCACCGCTTCATGGCATGGCCCAACGCCATCCTCACCGATTCCGGCGGCTATCAGGTGTTCAGCCTGCGCGGGCTGCGCAAAATCACCGAGGAGGGCGTGTTGTTTCAATCGCACCTCAACGGCGATCTGCACCAGTTTACGCCGGAATCCACCGTAGACGCCCAGCTCGATTTCGGTAGCGACATCCTCATGGCGCTCGACGAGTGCCCGGAGTACCCCGTCAGCCACGAGTACGCGCGCCAAAGCATGCACCGCACGCTGCGCTGGGCGCGGCAGGCTGCCGCCCATCACCGGCGCCGCATGAGTGAGGAAGGCCGCGCGGGCAACGCGCTGTTTCCCATCGTGCAGGGGTCCATGTTTGCCGATCTGCGCCGGGAGTGTGCCACCGGATTGCTCGATCTGGATGCCGACGGATACGCTGTGGGCGGCCTCTCGCTGGGCGAGGCGCGCTCCCTGAGCCTGGAGATGGTGGAGGCCACCGAAGCCCTGCTGCCACGCGCGCGGCCGCGCTACGCCATGGGCGTGGGCATGCCGGCCGAACTGCCCGAATACGTGGCGCGCGGCATCGACATGATGGATTGCGTGCTACCCTCGCGCAACGCCCGCAACGGCTGGCTGTTCACCTCCGAGGGCAACCTGGTCATCAAGCACGCCCGCTACAAGGACGACGAGCGGCCCGTGGACCCGAATTGCGGGTGCTATACTTGTCGGAGATATTCCCGAGCTTACCTTCGCCATTTGTTCCAGTGCGGGGAGATTCTGTACGCCGCTTTGGCCACCCGTCACAACATTTGCCGGTACCTTGACATCATGCGGGGCATCAGGCACGCTATAATATCGGGTTCGTTTCCAGAATACTTGAGGTGTGTCCGATCAGCCCCGGTTGAGGGCGGGGACGCACCGGTGGTGTGAATGTGCTCTTAACACTGTTTCTCGTCGATTCGGCGGCGTCGCCCGCCGGCAACCCCCTCGTGGGTTTTCTTCCTATTCTTCTGATTTTCGGGATCTTTTACTTCCTGTTGTTCCTGCCCATGCAGAAGCAGCGGAAGAACACGCAGAAGATGCTGGCCGGTTTGCAGAACGGCAACATTGTGGTGACCAGCGGCGGTATCGTGGGCACCATCGTCAGCATCGAAGCCGACGACACGCTGGTGCTCCGCGTCAAGCCGGATAACGTGAAGATCCAGGTGGCGCGCAGCGCCGTTTCCAGCCTGTACTCGGGCGAAGGCAAGAAGTAGACGTAGTGGAATTATTATCTAGCAAGCTCTGACTCCCATGAAAAAGAACCTCAACACCCGGACGATCGTCATCCTTGTGACGATCCTGATCTGCGTCGTCGGCATTATCGGAATCCCCAAATCGATGGCGGATCTGAAAAAGAATTTCCGGGACAACATTCGTCTCGGCCTGGATCTGAGGGGCGGCAGCCATCTGGTGTTGCTGGTGAAGGTGCACGAAGCCGTCGCGGCCGACGCCAACCTGACCATGGATCATCTGAAGGACGATGTGAAGAAGGCCGCCATCACCTGGACGGACATGACCGTCAATGAGGTGCAGAAGGTCGAGGATGCCGGCGACGTGGCGCTCACCGTCAAGGGGATCCCGGCGACCCAGTCGAGCGCCTTCCGGAGCATCATATCCGATCATTACCCGACCTACGCCGTCACCGTCCTCAACTCCAGCGACTACTCCCTGAAGCTGAAACCCTCCGACCTGATCACGCTGGAGCGGGAAACCGTGCAGCGCACCATCGATACCATCTCCAACCGCATCGACGCCCTCGGCCTGGCCGAGAAGACCGTGACCGCCTACGGCCGCACCGGTGCGGACTTCCAGGTCCTGGTGCAGCTCCCCGGCGTGGACGATCCGGCGCACGTGAAGGAACTGATCGGCACCGCCGCCAAACTGGAAATCTGCGCCGTCAAGGACGGGCCGTTCGCCAGCCAGGATGAGGCGCTTGCCAAGCACAGCGGCATGCTCCCCTTGAATACCCGCCTGGTGAAGGCCAAGCCGCGCGGCGAAGGCCCCGGCGACCGCTGGTACCTGGTGGACAAGCACGCCGTGGTTTCGGGCAACGAGTTGCGCAACGCCCGGCCTGGGCAGGGCGACATGCGGAAGTTCCTCACCACGTTCTCCCTCTCGCCGGATGCCGGCGCCCGCTTTGGCCGCTACACCGAAGCCAACATCGGGAACAACCTGGCCGTGGTCCTGGATAACCAGATCGTCAGCGTGGCCGTCATCCAGTCGAAAATTGAGGACTCCGGGCAGATCGAGGGCCTCGGCACCGAGGACGAGGCAATTGACCTTTCGCGCTACCTGCGGAGCGGCTCGCTGCCGGCCGGGGTGGAATACCTGGAGGAGCGGTCCATCGGACCGTCACTGGGCGCCGATTCCATCAGCGAGGGCATGCGGGCGGGCATCGCCGGGCTGGTGGCCGTGGTCGTGGTGATGCTTCTGTATTACAAGCGAAGCGGGGTGAACGCGGTGCTGGCGCTGATCCTGAATACCGTGATTCTGCTGGCCGCGGTTTCCTACTTCCACGCGGTCCTGACCTTACCCGGAATCGCGGGCGTAATTTTAACAATTGGTATGGCGGTGGACTCCAACGTCCTGATTTTCGAGCGCATCCGCGAGGAACTGCGCACCGGGAAATCGGTGGTGGCCGCCGTGGATACGGGATTTAACAAGGCGTGGTGGACCATCGTGGACACCCACGTCACCACCGTCGTCTCCTGCGCGTTTCTCTTTTTGTTCGGCGAAGGGCCGGTGAAGGGATTTGCCATCACCCTGGTTATCGGGTTGATTGCCAACGTGTTCACCGCTGTATTCGTATCGCGCACGATTTTCGACTACGAGTTGTCGGGCCGCCGCCAAATGGAGGCGTTGAGTATTTAGGCAAGCCCTGGAGTAACGGGGGCCTGGCGGGCCTTTGGAGTTCGAGGCTCGGGAACAAAATTTAAAGGGCTGGTGTCCAATGTTTTAAAGGGACACCCAGCATGGCAAGGTTCGATGGAATTATTTAAAAGCACGAACTACGACTTTCTGGGCAAGAAGTGGCCCTTCATTATTGCGTCGCTGGTATTGACGGCGGCGGGGATCGGAAGCTGGATTGTGCGAGGCGGGCTCAATTACGGTATCGATTTCAAGGGCGGGGCCCAGGTGACCGTGAAATTCGCCTCCACGCCGGACCTGGAGAAAATCCGCTCGGTGATGCAGAAGTCGCCGCAGATCCACGGCGGGGTGAGTGTGCAGAATTTTACGGGCGGCACGCAGCCCAATACGGTCCTGATCGAGACGGAGATTCAGGAAGAGCAGCAGTTGAACATCAACCGCCAGGCGATGGAAGACGTTTTGCGGAGTAGCTTCGGGCAGCCGGGGAGCTCCAGGCTGGATCTGAACAATACGCCAGGCGATCCCCTGGCCGCGCGGTTGCGCGACGCCCTGGCGCGAAATAGCGTGTCCATGGACGAAACCAAGCTGCAGCAACTGGTGAAGGACATCCTGGGCTACCGCGACAAGGAAGCCAGCGGACTGGTGGCGAATTTCCAGCAGTTGTCCACCGTTCCGGGCATGAACTCTGGTACTATGAACGCTCTCCAGCAAGAGTGTTATCTGGGTACCTATCATGTGGGTGAAGTGCAGATGGTCGGGCCTAAAGTGGGCGCCCGGTTGCGGTCCCAGGCCATTCTGGCGACGCTGTACGCGCTGGCCGGAATGCTGGCTTACATCGCCTTCCGGTTCGAGTGGATCTATGGATTGGGTGCGGTAATCGCGTGTTTCCACGACACGATCATCACCATCGGGCTGTTCTCGATTTTCAACCAGCAGATTTCGATGACCGTGATTGCCGCGCTGCTCACGCTGGTGGGCTATTCGATGAACGATACGATCGTGATTTTCGACCGTATCCGCGAGAATCTGAAGCTCTCGCGGCGCGAGCCGCTGGAAAGCGTGATGAACAAGGCCGTCAACCAGACGTTGAGCCGGACAGTGATGACCTCGGGGCTGACGTTCCTGACGGTGATCGCGCTGTTCGCCTTCGGTGGCCCGGTATTGCGCGGATTCTCCTTCGCGCTGGTTTGTGGAATCATAGTGGGCACGTATTCGTCGGTGTTCATAGCCAGTCCGATCGTATTGTTCTGGCACAATTACGCCGATAAGCCGAATAGGGGTTCCGGTCTGGGCGGAGTTCCGTCGGCGCGGAAGGATGCACCGCGCGTCAGCGCCGCCAAACCGGTGAAGAGCAATGGCAGCAAGGTGGTAAAGTAACGGGTTGCGGCAGGGTGCGCCAGGTGGCGCATGGCCGCCCCACGGAAATTGGGAAAGGCAAGTTCTTATGTTTGAACAGACATTCGTACAAACTGGCAAGACAAACACTACCTGGACGGTGGTCATGTCAGCCGTGCTACAGACGGGCGTCATGGCACTGCTGGTAATCCTGCCGATGATTTACTTCGACGTGCTGCCCACGGCAACTCTCACGAGTTTCCTGGTGGCGCCGCCGCCTCCTCCTCCGCCTCCCCCTCCGCCGGCGGCCGCTCCGGTTGTGACACACGTGAGGGTGATCCCCCGCCAGTTCGACGCGGGCCGGTTGATGGCGCCGAAGTCGATCCCCAAAGACATCGCAGTGATTAAGGAAGACGAATTGCCGCCCGCCAGCGGTCTGGGCGTGGTCGGTGGCGTTCCCGGCGGCATGGCCGGTGGAAGCATTGGCGGGGTGCTGGGCGGTATCCTGACCTCGACCAACGCGCTGGCGCCTCCTCCTCCTCCTCCCAAAAAGGCCGAGGCCCCGCCACCCCCCAAGCGCGTCACCATCGGCGGCAACGTCATCCAGGCATCCCTGATCTACGGTCCGAGGCCGAACTATCCGCCTCTGGCCAAACAGGCGCGCATCTCCGGCGTGGTCCACCTGCATGCCTTCATCTCGAAGGAAGGCACCATCCAGACCCTGACGGTGATCCCGCCAGCGCACCCCCTCCTGGCTCCCGCAGCGCTGGAAACGGTGCGTACCTGGAGATACAGACCCACCATGCTGAATGGCGAACCGGTGGAAGTGGAAACCACGATCGACGTCAGCTTTATGTTGGCCCAGTAGTAACCCGGCAATCCCAGGGGAACGCCGGATAGTAGTACACAACCTTCAACTCGCAGGAAAGAGAGAACTAGAATGCTTTTGCAATCGCAAATTTGGTCGCTATATCTGCTCCAGAACGAGAGTGTCGGGTTCGATCCCATTCACCTGTGGACGCAGATGGGGTATCTCGCCAAGGCTGTCGTCATCCTGATGTTCTTCATGTCCGCCTACTCTATCGGCGTCATGATCGACCGTCTCATGGCGTACAATGCCGCGCGCAAGCAGTCGCGCCAGTTCGCTCCGGCAGTGGCCGGCGCACTGCGCGAAGGAAAACTGGATGAAGCGGTGAAGATTGCCGACCGCTACAAGAAAAGCCACCTCGCCAAGGTCGTGGTTGCCGGTTTGCAGGAATTTCAGGCCCATCAGCTCAGCTCTGAGATCCCTGGAGAAGAGATCGAAGCCTCCAAGCGCGCCCTCGAACGCGCCGAGGCCATTGTGCACGCGGAATTGAAGCGCGGCGTCAGCGGTCTGGCTACCATCGGTTCGACGGCCCCCTTCGTGGGTCTGTTCGGAACCGTCGCCGGCATCATCAACGCGTTCAAGGGAATTTCCACTGAGAAGTCGACTGGTCTCGGCGCCGTGGCCGGCGGTATTTCCGAAGCCCTGGTGACCACCGCCATGGGACTCTTCGTGGCCATCCCCGCGGTCTGGATGTTCAACTACTTCACGAACAAGATTGAAGCCTTCGACGTGGAGATGGGCAACTCCAGTTCCGAGTTGATCGACTACTTCCTGAAGCGTTCGCAGCGCGGCGCCCACAAGTAGGATCGGGCATGCCCGCGGCGCGGCCGGAGACGGTCCGGGCCGGGGATGCGCGACGGGAATCC
>Ga0265323_10000695_pt1 | contig 18281 bp, 16 predicted proteins | sample 41225metaG_FD_193580 | JGI IMG/M metagenome (GOLD analysis project Ga0265323, IMG submission 193580) | Rhizosphere microbial communities from Carex aquatilis grown in University of Washington, Seatle, WA, United States - 4-12-25 metaG | ecosystem: Host-associated > Plants > Roots > Rhizosphere...
AACCCACCAAAGAAATATCCTCCAAATAAGAATATTGCAACCCAAAATATTGTTCCAACAAAATCATAAATAAAAAATTTGGAATATTTCATTCTGCCAACACCTGCAAGAAATGGTGTAAACGTTCTAATTATAGGCATAAACCTTCCAATTATCAAAGTAAATGCACCATATCTATGAAAAAATTTTCTCGTCTTCGCAACATACTCTTTATTTATCAGTTTACGCTTACTATGAAGTATTTTTGAACCAATAAAATGTCCAATCCAATAATTACAATTATCGCCGAGTACTACAGCTGCCGTACATATCAAATATAATAATCCTATTTTAAATAAGCCCATTCCTGCTATCGTCCCAGCAGTAAAGAGCAATGAATCACCAGGCAAAAAAGGTGTGAATACTAAACCCGTTTCTAAAAATAAAACCAAGAAAACTATTAGATACGTCCATACACCATATTGAGAAATTAGCACACCTAAATATTTATCTAAGTGTAATACTATATCCAAAAATTTCAAAGCTAAATTCCAAAGACCCATGCTATAGAGTAAGATGGATGTTTATAAAAGTTATTATAATTTGATATTATAAGAATTAGTATTTTCATCGTCCTTAAGGTGAGCAACCTATAAATAAGGTAATGAGAAAAATCGGAGATTGCAAGAGAGATTTTTCCATAGATTACGCAAAAGATGTTGCGAATGGACGATAAAAATAATTCCTAGAATAAAACTATAATTATTTAATCAGTCGTACAATCAGAAAAATCGTGTTGACAATCTTGAGTGCAAGCTAATTCTCCACCAGTATAAGCAACAGTTGTACTCTCATTAAAATTTTGACACGTTGTTTGATTAGTGTGACCCATAATATTATAATCACATTCCTCATCAGATTCAAGAACACCATTACCACATATAGCGCTAACTCTTCCAGTACATTGAGAGATATCCCATAAACATGTATCATAATTACAACTAACACTTCCTGAAGTATAACCAAAGTTTTTACAAGGATTAGACGAACTTACAAGCCAATCATAAGGTTTACCGTTCTTTCTGAACACTACAAATCCTACTCCTTTTTCACATAATTCTCCGTCGCTTGTATCTACAACACCATCACCACAATATCTGCAACTTGATGTATCAATTATACAAGCATTGCATTTTAATGTTCCACCATTAAATCTTACTCCGTTAGGTGCAGTAAAATTTTTACAAGTAATACCACCAAAATTTATACCATCACATTGCTCGTCGTCTCCTATAGTTCCATCACCACACACATTGGCGATCACAGGCGTAGTATTTACAGTGGAATTTATTATAGGAGTTGATGTGTTTACAGAAATTGTAGTATTTGTAGTGTTAATAGTAGAGTTAATAGACGAATTAATAGGTGGATTGATAGGTGGATTAGAATTAGATTCACTACCAGATGTGTTGTCTATAATATCAGTTGATGAATTATTGCTTCTATTATCAATAGCATTCAACAAGACAGTAACAGTATGATTAATTGATTCGTTAGAATAAGAATTATAGATTTTTTGATTTAAAGAAATCGCACTGTAATATACTGCAGCACCAATAATTATTAGAACTATAGGAATTATAATCCACAACAATGCTCTACGCGAGTTAGATTTAATAGATACATTTTCGCCAGATAAATTCCTGCCTGAACCCTCACTTAGCTGTACATTAAGAATAAGTCTATCAACTTCTTCTTTATCGTAGCCTCTTTCCACTAAATGCTTTTCCAGTTGAGTATAAGAATAGCCTTTAGCTTTTTGCTGACGAATCCACTCCTCAAGTTTCGACATACACACCTCTGATAAGGCATTATTGGAGTAGTATCTTTAAAAATTTATAGGTAATGATAACAAAATTAAATAAAATATCATAAAATATATTAATAATACAGAACCACTAAAGCCATGCGTTACATACATAACATTAAAATTACTGTTTTTCTAAAACAGGAAGAATATTCAGGACGAGAAGACATACTATCCAAAATAGAACAATTATTCACAAAGCTTGTGCCGCTAGATTTAAAGAAAGAAAAAATATTATGTCAAGAAGAAATTGTAGAAAGTTTTGAAAATAGAAAAATAAAGATAGTATCTTTAGAATTGTTTAAGGAAGCACATACAAATGTATTCTTGAAGAAACTTAAAGAATTACTAGGGAAGGAACAGTGCAAAACTTTAATTCAACAAAAAGAATCAAGACTAGACGAAGAATTATTCTTCTATATAAGACTCGATAAAGAAGCTGCATTAAAAGATGTTTATGAATTGACAGATTCTGGAGATTGTGTTCATGTCAAGATGCATGTTGCAGCATTCCCAAAAAATAGAGAAACGGCATTGAAAGTCGTTGATGAGATATTTTAGGTAAAATATATAAATGCCGCTCTCAATAAGAGTGTATTATACAAATATATTAAAATTAGAGGTGCCAATATGAAATATGCTCATTTATCTGCCGGATTCATGTTAACTAGTATTGTAGGATTTTTTATAGCAGTATTTTTTGTATGGAAATATTCTATATCATGGGGATTTACATTCGCATTATTTTTTACAGTAACATTTATAGCAAGCGTTATCAGTATGACAAAAGCAGATTTTACTGAAGCCGAATATCAGCAAGAATTAGCAATACACGAAAGACCAGCATACAAGAGAAATAAGAAACATTTGTTTAAGTAGATATTATCTTTAATCGCATTATAAAGATGACCATCAAATACAAAGAAGGATTTAACGTATCTGCAAAAAAATTAGACGAACTCTTCAACAGCATAGGCTGGCGTTCTAGAGGAGAAAAAAAATGGAAAGAAATTCTATCTAAATCATATATCATGTACACAGCATGGGATGGTAAAACTCTTGTCGGCATGGGCCGTATAACAGAAGATGGTGTGATGTGCATGTTTTATGATATAGTTATACATTTAAAATATCAACATCAAAGTATAGGGTCAAAAATTTTACAAAAGCTAATAGATAAAATCAAAGATAAAGAATATATTTCAATAGGACTTTTCGTATGGAAAAAAAATCCTATTAATAAGATATTCTATAAAAAATTCGGCTTTATAGAAAAAGATACTGGAATGGAACTAGATAAATATATGAAGTAAAAATAATAAAATGAAACTGAGTTCTTCTTTATGACGAGCGCGCTCGTATCGATTGTGGTTTTCTATTTGGTTTCGAACAAAGAATCAATTGCTCGCTAGGCGCTAACCTCTTTCTTCCATTATCTTTTTAAACAGATTGTTCATCCTCGTTCTAAGATAATGTTTGTACTTGTTTAGCAGGCTCGCATAGATGTTTTGTCAAGTGTTAAACCGAGCTAATTGTAGATACAATTTGTTATCGATGACTCGCTAGCCGCTAAACATTTATCAAGATAATAATATAATAATAAAAACAATACATGTGAGGGTGAAAGTATGGTCGGAAATGATTACAAAGTTAAGGATATGACGTTAGCTGAATTTGGAAGAAAAGAACTTGATATTGCAGAAGTTGAGATGCCAGGATTAATGGCTCTACGTCAAAAGTTTGGTTCTAAGAAGCCTTTGAAAGGTGCAAGAATTACAGGAAGTTTACACATGACAATACAGACTGCAGTATTAATTGAAACATTAACTGCACTTGGAGCAGAAGTTAGATGGGCATCATGTAATATATATTCAACTCAAGATCATGCAGCAGCAGCAATTGCAAAAACTGGAGTTCCAGTATATGCATGGAAAGGAGAAACATTAAAAGAATATTGGTGGTGCACAGAAAAAGCATTAGACTTTAATGGAAAGGGCCCTACATTAATTGTTGACGACGGTGGAGATGCAACATTAATGATACATAAAGGAGTTGAAATTGAAAAGAATCCAGCCATATTAAAAAAAGATTATTCTAAAGAAGGAGAAGACTTCAGAGAATTAATCAGCATCTTAAAAGAAATATATGCAAGAGATAAAACATACTGGACGAGAATTGCAAAAGACATCAAAGGAGTATCTGAAGAAACAACAACTGGAGTTCACAGATTATATCAAATGCTTAAAGAGAAACAATTATTATTCCCAGCAATAAATGTAAATGATTCAGTTACAAAATCGAAATTCGATAATTTATACGGATGTAGAGAAAGTTTAGCAGACGGAATAAAGAGAGGAACTGGAGTAATGATAGCTGGAAAAACAATTGTAGTATGCGGATATGGAGATGTTGGAAAAGGATGCGCACAATCAATGAGAGGATTTGGTGCACGAGTAATAGTAACTGAAATAGATCCTATATGTGCATTACAAGCAGCAATGGAAGGCTACCAAGTAAATACAATTGAAAATGTAATCAAGGAAGCCGACGTATTTGTTACAACTACAGGAAATAGAGATATAATAACAATTGAACACATGCAGAAAATGAAAGATCAAGCAATAGTATGTAATATAGGACATTTCGACAATGAAATTCAAGTCGATAAATTAGAAAAATTCCCTAAAATTAAGGAAGTCAATATTAAACCGCAAGTTGATAAATTTATCTTCCCAGACGGGCATTCAATAATATTATTGTCAAGAGGAAGACTTGTAAATTTAGGAAATGCAAATGGTCATCCAAGTTTTGTAATGTCAAGTTCATTTACAAATCAGACACTTGCTCAGATTGAATTATGGACGAAAAAATATGAAGTAGGAGTATTCGTTCTGCCAAAGGCATTAGATGAAGAAGTTGCAAGATTGCATTTAGAAAAAATTGGAGCAAAATTGACTAAATTGACTAAAGTTCAAGCAGATTACATAAATGTAAATGCAGATGGCCCATATAAGGCTGATCATTATAGATATTAGAAGGTATAGTTATAAAATAACTGTCCAAAATTTGCGCGCTCGCATCAATCTCATACTGATTGATTCTCGAGCTATTTATAATCGCTGAGAATTATCGAATGCTCGCTGGGCGCATATTTTTTGAACAAAGCAAACATAAAAGTATAACATGAAACAATATGACGTCGTAGGAATGGGACATGCATTGATGGATATAATTGTCGGTGTAGATGATGAATTCTTAAAAAAATTAAATATAGAAAAAGGAAGCATGGCCTTAATAAATGACGAACAACATAAAAAATTACTCGAACAATTAAAAGATAAAGAAATAATAATGTCTACAGGCGGAAGTGCATCAAATACTTCTAAAGGAGTCAGTATTCTTGGAGGAACCTCCGCATTTATGGGAATGATTGGGCATGATGAATATGGAAAAGATTATGAAAAACTTCTTTCAGATATAAATATCAAAGCAGTATTAAGTAAAAATACAAAAGCTACTGGAACTTCAATAATATGTATTACACCAGATAAAGAAAGAACAATGTTAACTTATCTTGGGGCAGCAGCAGAATTCAAAGAAAAAGATGTTGATGAAGAAGTAATAAAGAATTCTAAGATATTACATATTGAAGGATATTTTGTCGGAAACGAAGAAACGTATAAAGCAGTCCAAAAAGCAATGAAGATAGCAAAAGCAAATCATACTACAATATCAATGGATTTATCAGATACGTGGTTGATAAATGCAAAGATGGACACATTCAAAGAAATATTAAAAGAATACGTAGACATAGTTTTTGTAAATGAACATGAGGCTTTTGCATTCACAAATAAAGAGGAAGAGGATGCAGTACATATATTGTCAGAATACTGCGATGTAGCAATTGTAAAACTTGGATCTAAAGGAAGTATAATAAAACATCACGACCGAGTAAGCGGCACAAAAAACGTTCACAACGTTCCAATACACAAAGTTGAAGTCGTCAACACTAATGGAGCAGGAGACTCATACGCATCAGGAATATTATATTCTATAGCGCATGACATTCCAATGGAAAAAGCTGGAAAGATAGCATCATACATTTCTTCAAGAGTCGTCTCAATTCCAGAAGCAACATTGAATCATAGCTTGAAAGATGAAGTCAAAAGAATTGTAGGAGAGTAATTTTTAGAATTCTAAAATAATAATAAATAAAGTATATAAACACAATTGCACTCCCTATTTAATGACGTTTCAAGGAATATTTGCGGTGATAAGTGAGTATAAGAAAAAAGTCCTAAAGGGAAATGTACAATTACATACAGTAATATTATCTGATAGTTATACGCGGCTACCAGAAATGTTTGCATATAAAATACTAAAACCTGAAAGTATACCCTATGAAGAATTAAAATCGTTTTTAAAGTCAGAGATTCCAAAAAATTGTGATGTATACGCTAGTGATGGGTATTATAAGAAATATTCATTAATAATTAAAGGATTGGGACAAAGATACACATTTAAGAGTATAAATGATGCATCAGAAGAAATACGAGAAGATCTAATTCTATGTTTCGCGAGGGCAAATAACGATACGGATATAAAAATCAGAAAGCGCATAAAAAAAACTATAGATGCAGTATTTGAAGTAAAAGATGTTGGAGAAACGTGCATAAATAAATCGCTATAGAATTCTCGCATAAGAAATGCATAACAATAGCATACGACTAAATATCACTCAATCCATTAAGCGATTAATTGATTATAATCTATCTTCTTCTATAACTTCTCTTCTTCTTCAAATCCTTCATCTTTTTTAGGCATTGCACTTGGATCTTCACCACCGTGCCATGTGAATCTTGGTCTTAATCTTATTGGATACATCTTCTCATTATTATCATCAAATATTATTGCTGCACCTTTTTCTCTTGGCAAATCATCAAGTTGCTGAACAAGACCTTCTCTCATATAAGATTGCATTAATGTTCCAAGCGCTTCAGTATCAAGTTTTGCAGTTATTCTATGTGCAATTACAACATCTGCCTGAGTCATTACATCAGTATGTATTTTACCAGGCTGCTGTGTTGCAAGAATTAAAGATATTCCTGGTTGTCTTCCTTCTCTTAATATTGTAACAAGTGGATCTGTTGCCAATGTTTTACCACTTACTGGCAAAAATTCGTGAGCCTCATCTATTACAAGCCACACCATTGGAAAATCAAATTTCTTAGAATTTTCGTCTCCAAATAAATTTATCGCTTTGTGTATTTGTGCAAATTCTTCATCTTTTCTTGCAATCATTCTTTGAATAAATAATTTTTCAGCAATTAATCCTACAACTAAATTTTTTATATTCCAAGAATTTGGCATCGTTGCATAGCACGACAAATCTAAAATTGTAACTTGGCCGCCTTTTGCTAAATCTGACAATGGAGTAGACTTATATACTTCTGGCGCTTTAACTTTTTTAGCTAAACTTTTACCAGCTAAATCTTTATTATTATTATTATTTGTATCACTTTTTGTACCAATACTTTCAACAGTTACTGCATCAGTCTCAAATATTCCCCAATCACGTGCATTCATAAATAAATTCTTAGCCGCATTTTTAGTATTAGAATCAAAATCTTTATCAGCTTCTACCGCTTTTATTATATCATTTATTGTGAAATTTGAATTGCCACTACCTTTGTCTCCCATACCTGTATCTTTGAAATCATCGTCGCCTTTTAATCCATAAATAATTCTTTCAATAAGAACTCCAGTCGGACTATTTTCAGTAACACCAAAACTCATACACCAATCGCTTGAATCAAGTTCAGACGGACTTATACTGAATGGAAAATCTGTTGGAATACCTTTCTTTTTGAAATCTTTAAAAAATCCTGATGGAGTATAAATTTTTACATCTAAAGATTTAGATTTAAGTCCCCACTGCTTTAAGAGCTCTTTATCTTTCTGATTAGGATATTTCATAGTCCAATAAATTCCCATAGTATCTAGGAGTATTACTGAAATATTATTTTTAATTTCAGCTGGCAAATCAGATATACCTTCAGCAATTACACCCATAGTATAAGATTTACCAGAACCTCTTTTACCTACGATAAAGAATACGTGTGCTCGCGTTACATCAATAAATACGCTGTTGCTAAGACTTGTCGTTCTACCCATCTTAACGTAATGTTTGCCAAGAAATACTGTTCCCTTGTCACCATACTTTTTCTTATCAGCTTCGTTCCTGCCAACTATAACATCATACATGTAACAATCACAAGAATGCATGTTTATAAATTTATCTTTCAACCCAACCGTCCTGAAATGGTGACGAAAAATATTATTAAGATATTCTTATAGAGATATTCTTTTAGTATGGTAAAGTATACTGGATAAAAGTCAAAGTTTTCATAACATTTATATATAAACTTTCAATTCTCTGACAACAAATATTATTTTAGTGGAGGGTGTGAAGTATGGCAGATGAGAAGAATATCGGGACGCCAGAAGAGGAGTCCAATATCGATCAAATAAATAATTTCGTTACTAGTTCTGAAGAAGTTAAGAATACTGAACCAAAGATTGAAGAGTCAAATGTTGCAGAATCTACAGCTAAAGATATACCTGAAAAAGTAGAGACCACAAAACCCGTGGAACAAAAAAAACATCACGAGGAACATCACATAGTACATTCAAAGAAACAGGAAGTAAAAAAAATAGATTCAAAGAAAGAAGAAACTAAAAATGTAGAACCTGAAAAGAAGGAACATAAGAATATAGAAAGTAAAACAGTGGAACATGCGCATAAAGCTACAAAACCTGTACATATAATCAAGCCTACAATCAAACATGTTGTAAAATCTGAACCAAAAAAAATTGTCAGGCAAACACCAAAGATAGTACAGACAAAAAAAATATTAAATGTTAAAAAATCCGTAAGGGAGGAAAAAATGGCAAATCATAAGGAACATAAAGAAAACCATAAAGAACATAAGAACAAAGAAAAATTCAAAATTAGCAAGAATGCATTAATGTGGATTGGTATAGGTGTACTTGCAGTAATATTAATCGTAGCATTAATATTTATACTTGCACCAGGAAAATCAGTTCAGCCAACAAAAAATCAGACGACTAACACAATAGCTGCAACAGTAAATGGCGAACCAGTATATTTGCAAGATGTAATGACTGAATATAATAACTTAAATCCTGTAGTTAAATCAGTATATAGCGTTGAATCAATATTAAACAAAAGTATAGATGATTTATTATTGTATCAAGAAGCAAAGAGTAGAGATATACAAGTAAAGGCAGAAGAAGTTCAAGCTGAAATAGATGCAATAAAAATACAAAACAAACTTACAGATACAGCATTTGAAAGCGCATTAGCACAACAAGGATTAACATTAGATTCAGTAAAAACCATTATAGAGAAAAATATAATGATAAGAAAATTATTGAATGTAACAGTATTAAATAACATTACTGTGACTGAAGACCAAATGCAGTCATACTATGACTCGAATAAGGATAAATTCCAGACTCCAGCAAAAGTCACCGTACAGCATATATTAATACTTGTAACAGAAAATGTTAGTAACGAGACAGCAAAAGCAAAGATTGAACAAATTCAAAAAGAATTGACTCCAACAAATTTCTGTGATTTAGTAACTAAATATAGTGAGGATCCAGGAAGCGTAGCTAATTGTGGAAAATACACTTTTGCAAAAGGAGATTTTAACAATCCAGAATTTGAGAATCCATCATTCGACTTAAATGTTGGAGAAACAGCAATTGTGAGAACAGTGTTTGGTTATCATCTAATAAAGAAACTTGAAGCAATACCAGCAGGAACAAGAAGTTTTGAGAATGCAAGTTATGAGATAAATGCTACATTACACGACCAGATTGCGCAAGAAAGATTTGATGTGTTAATACAAGAGCTTAGATCAAAAGCATCAATAGTTGATTATATGAGCAAAACGGATAGTAATGGAACAACTGTAGAACCTGTATCAACAGTAAAGAATTTAGATGACTTCGCAAAATGTATAACTGAAAAGGGAGCAGCATTCTATGGTGCATCATGGTGCCCACATTGTGCTGATCAGAAAACGATGTTCGGATCTTCCCTGCAATACGTCAAGTATGTTGAATGTGCAGTTGAAGGTCAACCTCAGGTACAGACAAAAGAATGTACAGCAGCAGGCATTTCAGGATATCCAACTTGGATAGTAAACGGTCAAAGTTATCCAGGAGAACAGACAATAGCAAGTCTTGCTAAATTAACTGGATGTTCTGCACCATAATAAACGCATAAGGACTAGATATAGTCCAATTTTTTTATTTCTTTTATTATTTTATTCATTCTAATTAATACACCCTTACTCAACATCTTAACTACTACCAAGTAACAAAACATTTATAAATGAATCATGATTAGCTCTATATAGAAACAATGTTTACATACAAATAATAAATAATTATTGATTATTTAAGGAGTCAAAAATGAACAATGAAACCACAGTTGCAGATATTAAAAATAGTTCTTTTATGAGTAGAAATAAACAAGATATTACATACGGACTTGACTTTTTAGGATTTATGCCAAATAAAGAATATACTCCCAATATGAACAAAACATACAAACTATTATACTCAATAAATGCTATTATTGGAGGAGTTGAAGGCGCAGTTGATGCTTTAACTAATACTCCTTTTAACATGGCAAAATATGATTCGCCTTCAAAAGCACTGATTGCTTCGGGAATAGTATCCGGAGTTCAAGGAATTGCTGGATTCACAGGATCAATCATTGATGGAAAAGAGACTTTTGGTCACGATTTTGAACCACTATTGGAAGTTGCGATGGGTGTAAAAAAAACGTGTGGAACTTTGGGTCTCTCGCACATTGTTAATAGAACAGCATATGCAATCGGATACGGTTCAGTAGTTGCCGCTAGAGACTTTAAAGAAATAATACATCAATATTTATAAGACGTTATTATTTTATTCATTCTAACTTAAACCTCTAGTAACATTTATAAACCAACTTTTATTCCTTCTATTATTACCAAACCTACGACGCTATAGTCGCATGGAACGCCACATGAGGTCAAAAAGATTTGTGGATACAAACGTTCTTGATGGTTTTGTAAGAATAATAATAAAATTGTAAGCAATTTGACGCGCTCGCATCAATATTAAAATAATTGGTTTCCGAGCTATTTGCGATTGACGATAAAATCGAATGCTCACTAGGCGTCAAATATGTCGCATAACAATAAAAAATAAAAAAAACAAGGAGACAACAAAATGAGCGAAAATGCATTATTAGTACCAACTGAAGATTACTTGAAATCAGGAATACACATTGGAACAAAATTCAAGACAAAATATATGGAGAAATTTATCTACAAGACAAGACCAGACGGCTTGACAGTACTAAATATCCAACAAATTGATGAGAGAATAAGACTAGCATCAGATATGTTGTCAAGATATGCTCCTGAAGAAATTGTAATCATATCAAGAAGAGAAAACGGATGGAAAGCAGTTAAACAATTTGGAAAAATGACTGGCGCAAAAACATTTGCAGGAAGATACACTCCAGGACTTATGACAAATCCATCATTAAAGAATTTCTTAGAAGCAAAAATAATTATGGTAATAGATGCATGGCCAGACAAGAATGCAGTCATAGACGCATACAAGATGGGAATTCCAGTAATAGCATTATGTGATACAAACAACAATGCAAATTATATGGACTTAATCATACCATGTAACAATAAAGGTAAGAAATCATTAGGGTTATTATTTTTGATATTAACTCAAAGATATTTACTTGCAAGACACATGATTAAGAAACCAGAAGAGTTCAAAGCAACAATGCAAGACTTCTCAGACGAGTATTAATTTATTCGCACGAGAAATTATTTTTAAATTTTTTTATTTTACGTATCTTATAAAAATTCTAATTATAACAGATTGCTTTAAGCTGTCTTCTTATATGTTCCCATAGTCATATGTGCCTTATAGGCTCGAAGTTGTCCCATAGAATACATATTTGGGAATGCATTTATTATTTCTTCAGGTGAAAATTCTTTGAGGAGCATCAAGACATCATCTTTTGACAAAATAGGCTTAGTTTTTTCTGTATTATCAATCGATTTATCAACTATAAGTTTATTATCAATACTCTCAGTCATTCCTGATTTGTTATTTCGCATTGTAATCCATGCTTTTCTTGCACTTATCTTGGCAGGAGTCAAAGAAGAATCTATACTCAAAATGTCTGTCGTCGATTTTCCCTGCGATAATAATAAATATATCTCATCATTTGAAAGAATGGCAGATTGCCCAGCAGATAGTTCATCTGCCCTTGATATTTCTGGACAGGTTATTTGTGATTCTGCTCCAACGATAATTTCTAATTCTTTTCTAGGTTCTTTTTCCCACAAGAAATTCGACAGATATAACTTAGAATATTTATCGAATCCTTTCATAGTATTGTTTATACTACTTTTATCTTTTATTATTGATAAAGGAATAGAGATACGTTTGTTCTCATCAAATTTCCAAGAGAGGAATTTAGAGAAATCAATTTTTTCAAAAAGATTTATGTCTACAAACATCGGAGTCCCATTATCGCTATGATATGAAAATCTCTTCATATCATTATTTGAATAAGCATTAGTATATGAATTCATTATTATTGCTGAAGTAATACCTATAAAAGGTTCATTAGGCAAACATGGTTTATTAGAAAAAAATCCTTTAACCTTTTTCTGAATCAACGACTCTAAAAAAAGACATCCCTCGATAGTAAAATCTTTATAGAGCATGGTTTTATCTTCAAAACTAATATTTTCTTTCCTAAGAATTTTTTCTCTTATATTTTTGAACGCTTCGAAAGATTCTTTACTAAATAAATATCCAGAAGTGGGAGGTGATTTTTTGTTTAGTATAGCTTCTAAGTATGCATTATTTCTATTTTTGAATGACTCAGTATTATCTATATATTTAAAATATGCATCTTCGATTCCGAAAGAGGTTATAAGTGGATGATGATTAAAATTCAGGACAGGGTATTGGAAAGAAAACAAAATCTGGTCACTTATAAAATCAGATCTAATTTCCCCTTCGTTAAGCATTTTAGCTCGTCTTGCAACATAGCCTGTAACCAAATCTATTCTTGTATAGTCAATAGGAGAGGATTTATCAGTAAAATAATCCTCTAATGATTTTAAAACTCCATTTACAGAGGATCTATTCTCTAAATCTCTCATAAATTGAGAGTCCTTATCTTCTCTTCTGCCAGAAAACCATGTTGCTAATATTCCTTTATCTCTTAACATTTCTTTATACGCAATATAATTTAAAGTCTTTTTCTTTGAAGAATTTAAATATCCTTGATAGTCCAAATTAATTATATCAAATTTTTCGCGAGTTTGTTCAATAAAATCATCGACACCACCATATACAAGTCTTATTCCTAACCCTTTATTATTGACGGCATCATAGACATCCTTATTATATTCAACAGAAGATATATTGCTCCTTGGAATTCCAAGAGGATCCCAAACTTCTGTCAGTTCATTATCCTCATGACCCATAAGAGTCAATACTTTCAGATTTTTTCTCTGACTCTCATTAGGATACGTCCTACTAACAAAATCTCTTAATTCTCTTCTGGCTTGAGCCTTCTGCTCATAATCATAAGTATCTTTCATAACCATAGAATAAGGATGTTAAAATTATTTATAAAGTTTTCGCTACTTAGGAGTGATTACTTCATTAAGCCTAAATATGCTAAATGTAAGATATAAACGCGTTAAATGTAAGTAGTAAATTCTGCACCAAATATCTCGATATAAGTTAAAAATCAGGATGATTTACAAATTTTTTAAAGTAATCTTTAGTCTCAGGATATTTTATCTTTTCTAGAGCATCTGCTTTATTAAAGAATCTTAATTCTAATATTTCTCCTAAATCAGGCTTCAGATCATTTTTATCTCCTACATATTCTACTAAAAACACAGTAACTTCTTGACCATCAAATCCTGTAGATTTAGGTAACTTATAGAAGAGTTTATCTTTAAATTGTTTAGAGATAACATATTTTTTTGAACCTGTTTCCTCATATAATTCGCGTAATACTGCGATTTTGGGAGATTCTCCAGCTTCAATCCCTCCCTTAAGTAAATCCCACTCTGGGGAAATTTTCTTAAAACCATCTGTAGTAAGAATCATACCACGACATACCAATAAGAATTTGTCATCATGAAAAATAATAGCACCTACTGCTCGTCGAATTTTCATCTTTATCCCTGAACTTCTTCCAATCCTGTTTGTACTATTCTAAATAAAATAAAATTTCCTTCCTTAATAGAACGATGTTTTGTGATTGTAACTTTTCTCAAGTCTCCTCGAACTTTTTGAATTTCAAGCATTGCACGACTCCAATATTTGACTGTATCTCCGCCAATACTTCTTGTTCTTTCACGATCATCAAAATCTGTATAGACTTGATTTGTTAAAATTACAGGAATATGTTTCTTACGTGCAATTTCAGTGAGCATCGCCATATGTAATCCTAGTTCACGATTAACATTTTGAATATCATTACTAACACCTAATTCTAGACGATATAAACTTGCGATGCTATCGATAATTATTAAACCAAATTTATCATCGACTGCTTTTCGCATAAATTCAAAAGCTTCCTTTTGTTCAACATAAGTCGTAGGTGTTAGAAAAATTGTTCTCTCCAAAACTTCTTCATAATTAGGACAAACTTGCTTGAATCTTGCAAGTGAAAAACTTCCTTCAGTATCAACGTATAGAATTTTTTTATTTTTATCAGTAAGAGCCGCCATTGCAAGAAGACAAAAATTAGTCTTTGCAGCACCAGGAGGACCATAGATTGTCGTTATTACATCATCTTCATATCCGCCATCAATCAATTTATCGATGAATTCTACGCCCGATGAAACTCTCATAACACAACCCTCATATCTGTAGTAAGAAGGAAGTGTTTTTAAATTTGATTAATGAGAATAAATATATCCGAAGTATATCCGAAGTTCAAAAAATATATTTGGTTGGCCGGTTCGCAGTTTGATGTTTTATTGATATGTCAATTCCCTCTTGCCATATTCCTTGACATCTAATTGTTAAAATAAACTGCTCACAAATAGGCAGCGCCAAATATTATATCATTAAACACTTAGCACAGAGCAACCTTTTTAAAGCTACATTATCTAATCCAATCGAGCATGAAATTGCCTGATTTGAAGAGTAATTTAAAGAATCTAAAAGATAAACATTTATGGTGGCTTTTAGCAATATTTCTACTAGTTGTAGCTGTAAGATTATATATAGCATTTCAAACACCATTATTCAATTATGATGCATATTTTAATTTAAGACAAGTTGAACACATAAAAGAGACAGGATTCCCATTATATAATGATCCATTAAGTTATGGAGGAAAAACGCAATTATTTGCGCCTCTAAATCACTATATTCTAGCAGCATTTAGTTTAATTATGCCTGTAGAAATAGTTGGAAAAATAATTCCTAATATCATAGCTGCAATGATAATATTTATCGTATATTATTTGTCGCTTAAGATAACTAAAAACAATAAGGTATCATTGACGACTTCATTCATGTCTGGATTCATACCAATATACTTTGTTGATATAAACCATGTAAGCGTAAATTATCTTGCGATTCTATTGACTTTAAGTATAGTTTATTGCGTATTAAAATTGAATGAAAGAAAATATGTAGATTATGCACTTATACTAATGTTCCTTTTAGTATTAACTACACCGATGGCGTTCGTACTCGTTATAGGTTTATTGCTATATTTAGTATTATTAAAACTAGAAAATTTTGCTGTAGAGATGAAAGAGTTAGAGATAATATTGTTTTTTACATTCCTAGTATTCTGGGTTAATTTATTAATATACAAGAATGCATTTCTAACACACGGACTGCTAGTTATATGGCAAAATATACCCGTATCAATATTATCAAATTTCTTCAGCAACATTGGATTCATACAAGCCATAGCAACTATAAGTATAATTCCAATAATACTAGGTGTATATGCATTCTATGCAGCATTTCATAAAGAACGAAGTAAAGAAGTAATGATAATCGTAGCTTTAGGTCTTAGTTCTTTTATACTACTATGGTTTAAGCTATTAGATGTCATAAATGGATTAATATTCTTAAGTGTAACGTTAACAATACTAACAGCCTATACTTTAAAGAGAATTAATGATTTTATAGAAAAAAGCAAGATACATAAATATCAAAAAATATTACATGTAACTATAATTATGTTATTCATAATCACAATAATACCTTCAATATTGTCAATAGTGTATAGTTCTAACATAGGACCTTTAAATACACCAAGTTCTGGCGATGTTGAAGTATTGAAATGGGCATCTATAAATCTTCCACAAAATGCAGTTATAATGTCTGGATTAAATGAAGGAAATATAGTCGCATATTATGCGATGCGAAAAAATGTTATGGATACTAATTTTTTATTAACACCAAGAATCGATCAAAGATTAAGAGATGTGGATGACGTTTATACTACATCATTTGAAACAAAAGCTATAGGAATACTTAATCAATATAACGCTAAATATCTTTTTGTAACTGAAGCAAATCTAAAACAACACTCGGTAACATCAGTTGCGTATGTAAAGGATACTACTTGTTTTGTACCAGAATATTATAGTCAAGGAACATATATTTATAGGACAAATTGTAAGATCGAATAAGATAGCCAAAGCCAAATGAATATAATAATAAAACTAAGGATGTACAAATAATAAGAAACCAAAAAATAAAATGGCAAAAGAAAGAAAATATATCATAATGCTCGTACTATTAGCAGGCATACTATTAGTTGTACCGTCAACAATTAGAATGTTAAATCATAATCCATACATGACAAATAGCGAAGCATATAACAATATAAGACTATACGATCAAGGAGATGTGAAATATGATTCATTACAAGGACATAGTATTCCTTTAAACATAATAAATCTAATAAGGTTAAACGATTATGCAAGACAAATATTATTTAATATAATTCCTATAATACTCGGTTTATTAACCGTTGCATTAATATATCTTATATTACATAAACAAAATATTTCAGAAAAAACAATAATAGCGATAGTCGTTCTAATCATTGTAAGTCCAATATTTACATACGTATTTACTGACTACAAAGTGTACTCATTTATAATATTTCTAAATATGCTAGGATTATATCTTTTAATGGATGAAAATGTAATGTTTAGCAGCGCAGCATTCGCAATCATACCATTTATAGACCCATTCAGCGGTATCGTAACATTAGTATTGCTATTAACATACATGTTTAGCAACCAGAAACATCGCACCAATATCAAAATCACAAGCATAGCTCTACTAACGGCAGTAGTGCTTAGTCTTATCTTAAACACATATTATGGATATAATATATTACATATGTTCCAATTTAATTTACATAATGTATTGACGGACATAGGCGCAAATATAGGCGTATCTTTCTCTATAATAATATTAACAACAATTGGACTCATATTATTATGGGAAAATGGATGGAGAATGCTAGTAACGTACGTAGCATTATTACTAATCATTGTAGCATCATTATTCAACGACACTATACGTATCTATATGAATTTTGTAATAATGGTATATGCAGGATTCGCATTTATGTATCTAAATAAACGTAAATGGTCTATCTCTATAATAAAGAAAACAACAGTACTTCTAATAATTTGTAGCATATTTTTCTCGACGTTAGTATATATCACAAAGATAAGTAGATCTGAACCTACGCCAGAATATATTGAAGGATTAAAATTCATCAATAATCAATCATTATCAACAGAAGTAATTCTTGGAAGTCCAACAAATGGATACATAACAGAATATTATACTGAACGCATGGTGTTAGTGGATGAATCCACGCAGTATAGAGATACCCAAAGATATATTGATATGGAAAACATCACAAGTTCCAGAAATCTTGAACGTACAGAGAAACTGTTAAAACAATATAATATTAAGTATATTATCGTGGACAAAGAATTTGAGCCATATCTAATAGAGCGTGAAGGATTGTTATTTTTAATCGAAACAAGTCAGAAATTCACAAGCATATACAAGAATAGTAAAATGGAAGTTTGGATGTATAATGGATAAAGAATTAAAAATTGTCAGGAGAAAAGTATGAATATTACATTTTTGGGAGTATTGATCGGGATAAGTTATTTTATAGCATTATTTCTAATAATATATTGGATGGTATATTACATTGAGAAGAGAAAGTCCATAAATAAAGACAAGACAAAAGAGAAGCCTGTTCTAAAAGAGTTTCCTTTCA